>Ga0335085_10000611_pt1 | contig 96077 bp, 89 predicted proteins | sample Lox_Sample_45_FD_206712 | JGI IMG/M metagenome (GOLD analysis project Ga0335085, IMG submission 206712) | Soil microbial communities from Loxahatchee National Wildlife Refuge, Florida, United States - Lox_Sample_4.5 | ecosystem: Environmental > Terrestrial > Soil > Wetlands | place: USA...
CCGGAGGGACCATTGATTGCAGTAACTCCATACCTTTTTCTACGTTCAGCGCCGTGCGGACGCCATTTAGCGGCAGCCCGAGCTCGACGAGCGTGATCGCCACTGCCGGCTGCATCCCGACGACTACGGTCTGTGCATCGAGTATCCGCGACATGCTAGCGATATTTCCCAGGATGCGCCCCATGAAGGAGTCGACGATATTGACGGCAGATATATCGATGAGTACGCCTTTCGAGCCTTTCTTATGGACCATCTGGATCAGGTCCGACTCCAAATTCAGCGCCAGCCGGTCATACAAATCCACCTGGATCGTCACCAGCAAGAATGGCCCCATTTTTAAAATTGGTATTTTTTCCATAGTTGAAAATCTATGCTTTAACCTCCTTTATTTTTCTCACATCCAGCCTGAGCACCCCAAAAGCATGTTTCAGCGCGCTTGCCAACGAAGCTTTCGTGATAATACCCGAAAGATCGATGCCCAAATGAACAATCGTTTGAGCGATCTCCGGCCGGATGCCGCTGATAATGCATTCAGCCCCCATCAGCCGGGTTGCGCTAACGGTCTTGATCAGGTGCTGCGCGACCAGGGAATCTACCGCCGGTACGCCCGAGATATCAAGGATCGTGATCTCGCTGCCGGTTTCCACAACCTGCGAAAGCAAACTTTCCATGACCACCTGCGTACGCGCGCTATCCAGCGTACCGATGATCGGCAGCGCCAGTATCCCTTCCCAGACCCGGATCACCGGCGTCGAGATCTCCGCGATCTCATCCGTTTGGCGGAGGATGACCTCCTCCCGGCCCTTGATAAAGGTCTCGAAACTGGCGATCGTCAGGCTGTCGATCTTGTTACTGATCTTGAGGCTTTCATCATACAAGGTGGCAGGATCGTTCTTTATTTCATCACTCAACGCTTTCAGCAACGCCTCCTTCAGGCTGAAAAGGAAGATCCCCGTTTCCCGGGGCGAATACCCCTTTCGCGCCCGGGTGATCGCGATCGTTTCGAGTACGTCCAGCACAGGATCATTATCATTGTCCGGCGAACCGCCGCGAGCTTCATGCCGCAGGTTATTCAGGAATGCGTCCAGCAGTTCCTCCGACTGCATCCTTGCATCTTCATTGCTGATCAGGTCGTCACGAAGGGCATCACTGGAAAGTTGATTGTTGATCCACATCTCCAGGATACTCTGTTTTTTCTTTTGCAGAACGGCGAGGCTATCAAGGGCCATAATATGTAATTTCAGCAAATATAGAGGATGACGATACTCAAACCGGCGTTGGAGAAATCATTATTTCCGGATAAAGCCGCACGGTATTTCGATGGGGAATATATTCCCCACTATTGCCCGTCCTTTTTCTTTTTTTTAAAAAATCCCCGTAGCAGAAAGCTGTGTTGAACCGCTTCGAGGTCATCACTCAACTCCTGTGAGCTCACGCGAAGATTCTTGATCGTTCGTGCGAGATTGTCCGCCGTCTCTTCATCGTGAAGTAATACGCCCGCCGGTGAGTGTTCGTCATTTAGTCCGCTACCGGCTCTTCGCAATGCCGCGCCAAACTCAGAGGCAGATGCCGCGGATTGATTGATCCGTGTAACGGCGTCCTGTAACCGCCTGAAAACCGTTGTATCGGTGATCAATTTATTGACCAGCCCGCCCGGCTGCTGCAGCTTCACCGAAAACCCTTCGAGGTTTTCCGCCATCTTTTCTGTCGCAGCCGTAGCGGTACGCAGATTTCCAAGCGACCCGCGGAGCGCATCCGCAAAGGAGGGGTCATTCACGAGTTCACCCAGCGATCCCTGACCCGCCCGCAATTTCTCAGTCACCACCTTCAGATTGCCGGTGATCGCGAGCAGGTTACCGTTGCTTTCCTGGAGGGTGCCCATAATCCCCTGCAGTTTGCCCATCATCTCGCCCAGTCCCGCCTGCTGCTCGGACTGCAGCCGGTCGTTGTCGACAACTGCCGCCGCGCTGTCTGTGCCTCCCGTCAGAACAACGATCTTGTTTCCCACCAACCCATCCGTGCTGATCCCGGCTTTGCTGTCCTTGCGGATATGCGGTTGCGCCTGCCGCTCGATATTCAGTACTACGAGGACTTGCGAGCGGCCATAAAACGATACTTTTTTGACCGTCCCCACCTTCATCCCCGACAACCATACGTTGTTGCCCGCCTGTAAGCCCTGCACGTCATCGAAGACCACATCCAACCGGATAGACTTCACAAAGGCCTTATGCTGGCCGCCGACTACGAATACGCCTGTGAGCAGAATTGCCATTCCGATCAGGATAAAAACGCCGACCGCCAGTTTTCTACGATTGTTGGTTTCGCTCATTGGTCTCCGATATAAAATTATAGTTGTAAAAGCCCTTGACTTTTGGATCGTCGGTGTCGAATACGGCGTCAAAGCTCCCCTGACGCAGGAAACACCCTTCCGACAACATGATCACGCGGTCACCCGTCGTCCGCGCGCAGGTGAGGTCGTGCGTGATGATGACGGCACTTGTGCTGTATTGCTTCTGCACTTCGTTGATCAGATTGTTGATCTCTACGCTGGTCACCGGGTCGAGGCCGGCAGTCGGCTCGTCATAAAGCATAATCTCCGGCTGCAGGATCAGTGTTCGCGCGATACCGATCCTTTTCTTCTGACCGCCTGACAACTCCGACGGCATCTGGTCGATCGTCTGCGATAACCCGACATCCTGAAGCACCTTAGTCACCGCCTGGGCGATTTCCTGCTGGCTGAGATTTCGCCGATTCCGTACCAGCGGAAATTCGAGGTTTGCCCGCACCGACATCCCGTCATACAATGCGCTGCCCTGGAACGAAAAGCCGATCTTGGTCCGCAATTCGCGCAAGTGCCGGGTATCCAGTTCATCCACATCCTCGCCAAGGACATTCACCTTCCCCGCGTCGGGGCGCAACAGACCCGCGATGATCTTGATCAGCACCGACTTGCCGCTCCCTGACCGACCCAGCACCACTACGTTCTCACCGCGATGCACTTCGAGATCGATGCCTTTCAGGACTTCCTGCGTGCCAAAGGCCTTCCTTACTCCTTTCAATGCGATGACAATATCGTTGCCCTGCTGTTTCATTATTTGTAGGTATTGACCAACGACACGATGATCATCTCCTCGACAAAGATCAGGAACATGGACGCCACAACCGATGTATTGGCGGCGCGACCCACACCGACGGTTCCCTGGCTCGCGTTGTAACCCGCAAAGCAGCCCGTCATCCCGATCGTAAATCCATAAACCGCCGACTTCACCACCAGCATCAGCAGGTCGAGAAATCCGATGCGGACGAAAGCCGACTGGAAGAAAAGGACAAAGCCGGTCTGTTCGTTGTAGTACACGTTCAGATAAGCTCCCAGCAGGCCGACAAAGCCCATGTAGATCGCCAGTACCGGAACAATGAACGTTGTTGCCAACACCCGCGTGACCACGAGAAACTTGAATGGATTGGTGGACGAGACCTCCATCGCATCGATCTGTTCGGTGACTCGCATCGACCCGATCTCCGCGCCGATATTCGATCCTACCTTCCCTGCCACGATCAATGCGGTGACCAGCGGCGCCAGCGCCCGCAGCAACGCAAGCGCCATCAGCGAGGGCAACCACGAGGTCGCCCCGAACTCCGCCAGCGATGACCGCGATTGTTTGGTGAAGACAACGCCGGTAATGAACCCCGTCAGCGAAATGATCGACAGCGAACGGATACCCACCTCAAAGAACTGATTGAACATCTCTTTTACTTCGTATGGCGGAAGAAAGACCTCTTTCCAGAATTGCAGCGTGAACTGCCAGACATCGTAGAGGCGAAGAAAGAAGACCTTCATGGAATTGTGTGGTAAAATTGTGTGCCAGGCCGGGCCGGTCTCGCCCGTTTGGACCTACCCGGCCACTACCAGGTCCTCTCTCCAACCCGCGGACAAATTCCAAAATTAGGGACTCCCGTCCCGGAATGGGACCCGATCCCAGGTCGACGCTCTTCTATGCCATTGATGTACAAAGTGTTACAATTTGGTATGGCTGTTGGCATATATAACTCAAATCCGATACGTACTAAAATCCGACGTTATGAAGCAGTCAACCCTAAAGCCGAACTTCCTCCTGGTAACCGCCCTTTGCATACTGACCATTAATATGTATGCCGCTCCCATGCCGGCGCCGATCAGCGCCACCCACACGGTGGCCGTCACGCATGCTTCCAAGGCCGCGGCCCTCCGCGCCGAGAAGCGTATGATCCTCGCCATGGCCTCGAGCATTTACCAGGATATGAGCCTCGAAGATTCCGGTCTGAACCGCAAAGCCTTCGAAGCTGCCTGGACCGGTTATTATAAATTGAAGAAAAAGGGCCTGCTCCGTCGGACGAACGTTCTGACGATCGCAGACTTCAGCCAGTCGTCGAGCAACCAGCGTCTGTACGTGATCGACGTTCGTAACCGTCGCCTGTTGTACCGTACTTTTGTTGCACACGGGATCAACTCCGGTCAGGAATATGCAAGCGCTTTCTCTAATAGAATGGAATCCTGCAAAAGCAGCCTTGGTTTCTATATCACTTCCGGTACCTATTATGGCTTCAACGGCCTGTCTCTCCGCATTCAGGGAGTGGACAAAGGTTTTAACGACAATGCCGCCCGCCGGGCCATCGTGATCCACGGCGCTTCATATGTCAGCACCCGGATCCTCCGCAAGTATGGCGTGATGGGTACGACCTATGGTTGCCCTGCGATCCCGGATGAGATGACCACGCAGATCATCCCGGTCGTTAAGAACGGTACTTGTTTCTTCATTTATTATCCGTCGAAAAAATACCTGGCACAGTCGCCGGTACTCAATAGCTAAACCTGGATCGATAAGCCCGATACCTGCTAAACCCTAAACCGATTCTCTGCACCCCTAAACCCTGAACCACGATCACGCTGATCGTACCCCACGCGTAGCCCCCGATCCGGGGGCACACGCATTTTATGGAGATGCGGCCGCGTGCGGCTTGCTCCGCTCTCCCGTGCGATCCGAAATGCGACGGTCAACGCCGCTCTCCCGTGCGATCCCGGATTAGACTCCTAAGGCTACCTGCCGCGCGCCGTCTCTATTTCCAGCTTCCCGCTAAAATCGTGCGCATAAATTAAAATCATGCGTATTAATCTCCCGGTGTTATCGGCAAGGCTATCATCCCGGGTTCGGCGGGTGGCTTCCCGGTCCCTCAAAAAAATTTTGCCAAACCAAATGGTTATATAACTTTACATAACCGAACGGTTAACTACTCAATTTCTTCGCCAATGCAAGCCCGACGAGACGTATTCCAGGCTATCGCCGATCCGACACGCCGGTCGATGATCGGTCTTCTGGCTGGTCGGACCCTCACGCTAAACGCGGTCGCCGGGAACTTTCGAATCAGCCAGCCCGCAGTATCCAAGCATATCCGTATCCTCGCCGAATGCGGGCTGGTGGTGATTACCCGGCAGGGTAGGGAGCGCCACTGTACGGCAAGCCTTCAACCGCTGGATGATGTCGTTCATTGGGCCGAACAATATCGCGCCTTCTGGAAAGACCGTTTCGATCGGTTGGAGCAATTGATCGCCGCCAGCTCGCCCGACGCTCACTCGCCCGGCACACCGGGAGGTGCGCGCCCCGACGCAAAAACTCCATCCCGCAAACCTAAAACCGTGCGACCCAACCCAAAATCTTCCAAATACCGGCTAAAAAAATAACCGATATGCAAAAGCACGCAACAAGATTCATCCCTGACAGCGGGACCCTTATTGCCCCGGACACGATCCGTTTTCAACGCCGCCTGAACGCTCCGATCGCGGAGATATGGGCCTGGCTAACGGAATCGGACAAGCGTGGTCGCTGGCTCGCCAAGGGCCGGATGGATCTGGTGGAAGGCGGCGCGGTCACTCTTCATTTTCATCATCGCGACCTCAGCCCGCTGCCAGGTAATCCACCCGAGAAGTATAAGTCGATGGAAGACGGCCATTCCTTCACAGGGAAAATTCTAAAAGTCGATCCGCCGCGTCTCCTTTCCTTCACCTGGGAAGGCGACTCCGAAGTCACTTTCGAACTGACCGAAACCAAAGGCGCTGTCCTGTTGACCGTGACCCACCGCCGTCTCCCCGCCGATCCCGCATCCCGCGCCAGCGTGCTCGGCGGATGGCACACGCACCTGGAAATTATGATCGCGGCCATGCACGGTCGGACCCCGCCGAATTTTTGGCTGTTGCACACCCGGCTGGAGGAAGATTATGCAAATTAATTTCTTAAATTGGGGATATATCCCCCAACATGCCCCCATCAACCCAGCGGATACGGTCTATCGACATCCTTCGCGGCGCTGTCATGCTGATCATGGCGATCGACCATGTCCGGGTCTATTCTGGCGTTCCCGCCTGGAGTACGGACTACGGCATCTTCTTCACCCGTTGGATCACCAATTTTTGTGCGCCCGCATTCGCCTTTTTCGCCGGGACGAGCGCTTTTCTCTACGGGCTGCGTTTACAAAATAATGGGGCGCCGCAAAGCACCGGCGCTTCATCACTCAACAGCGGGTCATCCCCGAACATCGGATCATCCCCCAACAGCGGGTCATCCCCGAAAAGCGGGTCATCCCCGAACCCCCCTTCATCACCAAATGCGACCCTCTCCCGGTACCTCCTCTCGCGCGGGTTGCTTCTCGTCATCCTCGAACTCACCCTCATCCGCTTCTTCTGGACCTTTAACCTGAATTTCGGCGACTTTACCCTCGCCGGGATCATTTGGATGCTGGGCTGGTGTATGGTGCTGATGTCGGCCCTGGTTTGGCTTCGACCACTTACCGTAGGTATCGCCGGGCTTTTCATCCTATTCGCCCAAGATCTCTTTCGCGAAGTTCCCAGGCTGCTGCCTGCAGGCTCCCGCGATCACTTCGGCTATTTCTGGAATTTTATCTACCCCTGCGGGCATCCCTGGAGCGGCATCGCCATCCTCTATGTCATCGTACCGTGGATTGGCGTCATGATGGCGGGCTATGGGTTTGGGTTGATTATGATTGCGGAACCCGCCAGACGTTCAAGGATATGCAAATGGATCGGCTCGGCAGCGACGATCGCATTTTTGGTTGCCGGGACTATCCTGGTCCTGCGTGATCGCGCGAACGATATCCCAATTATCCAGCAGCTGTTAGGCCAACGCAAATATCCGGCATCCCAACTCTTCCTGCTGATGACCCTTGGCCCTGTTATCTTTTTGATCCCGTTTGCCGGGAACTGGAACGGGAAGTTGGCGACCGTTATGGAGACCGTGGGTAAAGTGCCATTCTTTTACTATTTGGTGCACATCCTTGCGATCCACCTCGCGGCGCTGGTAACCGACTATCTTCGCGAGGGGGTTGTCAACCCGCCGTGGTATGCGCGGGCGCCGTATGTCGAAATGGAGCCGCAGCACCACTGGCCCTTATGGTTATTATACCTCAACTATTTTATTATCGTATTTATCCTTTATTGGCCCTGCCGGTGGTACGCCCGGTATAAAAAGGCGCACCCGGAAAATAAGTGGCTACGATACGTATAGCGGAGTGGAACGACAATTGCAAAGTTGGTGTTATCCGTATGAGAAAGTTTTACCTCAACCTGGTCGTCTTACTCCCGTTTGTGCTTGAATTGGCCCCCCTCACCAGCTCCGGCCAATACCTTTACATCCGCTCCGTCTCCATCGTATATAACTCCAAAGCGTATTGGGAGTATCTTCCGCTGGGCTACAATGCCAGGGATACCATCACAAAATATCCGCTGATGGTATATATACACGGTGCGGGTGACTACGGCAACGGTACCCCGACGGATATGAAACTAGTCCTGCGCAGCGGTCCCGTCCGCGAAATGAGCCTGGGGCAATTTCCCGATTCCTTTAACGTCGGCGGAAAGAGCTACCGCTTTATCGTGATCACCCCGCAGTTCGTCGTGCAGCCGACCGTCAGCGACATCGACTCCGTCATCGACTTCTGTGTTACCACGTATAAGGTCGACTTCTCCCGCATTTATCTTACCGGGCTGAGTATGGGCGGCGGAATGACCTGGGAATACGCCGGAACCAAAGCTGCATTCGCGAATCGCCTGGCGGCCATTCTTCCAATCTGCGGGTATGCACTGCCGGATTCGCTCCGCGGCCGGGTCATCGCTGCTTCCAACTTACCCGTATGGACAACGCATAATAATCTCGACCCCGTGGCTCCCGTCCAATGGTCCATCATGCAAGTGCAATGGATCAATGATGCGCCATCGCCGAATCCGCTGGCGATGTTGACGATTTTAGACTCCGCCAATCACGACGCATGGACAAAAACATACAATCCTTCATTCACCGTCAACAACATGAATGTTTATCAGTGGATGCTGAGCCATTCTCGAGCCAGTCGGCCGCCCGTAGTCGGGATCGGCCGCGCGCAGAATATTACGCTGCCGCTTTGCACCGCGACGGTCAGCGGGTCGGCCAGCATAAATCCCGGATCGATTATCTCGCATACCTGGACATTTGTCAGCGGTCCGGCCGTCGCGGTCATATCAAATCCTTCCTACAATGTCACCACGGTCTCCGGGATGACAGCTGCGGGGGTCTATACTTTTAAATTTTCCGCGACCGACAACGCCAACCTGACATCATCGGCGACAACCCAGATTATCGTCGGCCTGCCAATCGTACCGCTGGAAAGCGATTCGACCCCGGCAACCGGATTTGCTACGGCGCTGGACAATTTGCCGGAGAATAACCCCCTATTCAGTGAGCCGCTGTCTCTGTATCCCAACCCAACCGGCGGTTCGCTGCAGCTCCACGTCAACAACCCGCTCACCGGGCGGATGAAAGTGGATTTTTTCACCTCAGCCGGCGGGTTTGTCCGGGAATTCGTGGTCGCAAAGACAACTCCCGAAATGGATTCGCCCCTGGCCCTGGGAGGTATGGCGCCGGGTGATTACGTGGTGGTCGCCACGATCGGCAGCTGGCGGCAAAGCAGGAAACTGCTGAAATGGTGACCTGTTGGTCCCGGCCTTTTTCGCTAATTTGCTTCAGCAATATATTCGCGCGAAAATGCCTAATTTGTTGTCAAAGCGCCATCCATGACCAACCTTTTCTCGGTAGCGGGCCAGGTCGTTTGCATTACCGGCAGCAGCCGCGGCCTCGGAAAAACGCTAGCCCGCGCCTTCGCTGAACATGGCGCAACGGTCGTCATCTCCTCCTTTAACGAACCCGAGCTCGATCAAACCCTCAAAGAACTCGAGCAAGACAATCTCAACGTCACCGCTATTCCCTGCGATGTCTCGCGAACCACGGACTGCAAACATCTTATTGCAAAGACCGTCAAAACATTCGGCCGGATCGACACCTGTATTTGCAACGCCGGCACCGACATCATAAAGTCCGCTACCGACTATTCGGAAGAAGAATGGGACAAGATCCTCGACGTTAACCTTCGCGGCGCTTACTTCTGCGCCAGGTACGCCGCGATTGAAATGATCCCGCGTAAGTCGGGAAACATCATCATGACCTCGTCCATCGCCGGACAATTCGGGGTTGCGGGTCTCGCGCCCTACGCCTCCTCCAAAGGCGCCATCAACCTGCTCGTAAAAACAATGGCCGTGGAGTTCCAGCCGCACAATATCCGCGTGAATGCGATCGCACCCGGTTATCTCAACAATATCATGGACGGCGTTGTATATGACCCAAATGACCTATATCAGCAACGGATCATCGCCCGAACACTTATGGGCCGCCGCGGAAACCTCGAAGAATTTATCGGCCCCTATATTTTCCTTGCCAGTAATGCCTCTTCCTACGTAACCGGCCAGATCGTCGGGGTCGACGGCGGCTATAGCTGTTGGTAATATATGCAAGAAATAACCATAGAAGCAGTTTTTGACGCCCCTGCGGAACGCGTATGGCAAGCCTGGACCGAACCGGCCCGGATGACCTGGTTCGGTTCGGACCCTAAGGGACAGGTTCTTTATGCGGCGGCGGATGCCCGCCTCGGCGGTACGTACAAAGTGATATTTAGAAACTCCGACGAGACCGAATTTGTCTGCCAGGGAATCTACAAGGAGGTCTATCCCAATCGAAAGTTGGCCTTTACCTGGGAATGGGAGAACGAGCCCGGAGCTATTTCCTTTGTCACCATTTCACTCGAGCCGCTTACAGATGGCAGAACGCAGATGACATTCTCCCATGGCAACCTGTGGGAAGGATCCGCACACAATTATCTCGAAGGCTGGCGAAGTTCGTTTGAGAAATTGAATAAGTCGCTATGACCACACCCCCTAAACCCGATATTACCGAAACCGGGGCCTTCTGGACCTTCGACACAAAAGAAGCGCTTCGACAGCTATCGGGCGATCCAAACGGGCTTTCGACCGCAATGGCGGAAGAGCGGCTTCAGGAATATGGCTCGAACACGCTGCGGCCGCGCGCCAGGGCCACGGGTATCGGCGTTTTTCTTTCGCAGTTCAAAAGCCCCATTACCCTGCTGTTGATCGCATCGGCTATTTTGTCGATGGCGCTCGGCGACACAACCGACGCACTCATCATCCTTGTTATCATCCTCATAAGCAGCCTGCTGGGTTTCTGGCAGGAAAAAGGGGCTACCCGGGCAGTCGAGGAATTGCTGAAGCTGGTGCAGATCCGGTGCCGCCTCGTGCGCGATGGCACGGTGGGGGACTGGCCGGCCGGCCAGGTTGTTCCGGGGGATATCGTCGTATTATCCGCAGGCGATGTCATCCCCGGCGATGGTCTCCTGATGGAATCAAACGAACTTTTTGTGGATGAGGCGGCCTTTACCGGCGAAACCTTCCCCGTGGAAAAACATACCGGCATCGTGCCGGCCGATACCCCGCTTTCCGGCCGGTTCAATACCCTTTACATGGGTTCGCATGTCGTAAGCGGCCGTGGCCGTGCGCTGGTTGTACGCACCGGTCGCCGGACTGAGTTCGGCCGCATTTCCGACCGCCTCCGCCTTCGCCAGCCCGAAACAGAATTCGAACACGGAATCCGCCGGTTTGGCTACCTGCTCATGGAGATCACGCTGATCCTAACCCTCGTCATCTTCGCCACCAATGTCCTGCTGCACAAGCCGGTGCTCGACTCTTTTCTTTTTTCGCTGGCGCTGGCCGTCGGGCTGACGCCTCAGTTGCTGCCCGCCATCATTACGATCAATCTGTCTGTGGGCGCGCGCGAGATGGCGCGAAAACGGGTCATCGTCAAAAGGCTGGCATCCATCGAAAATTTCGGCAGCATGGACGTCCTGTGCTCGGACAAGACCGGCACGATCACGGCAGGAAAAGTGACGATCCGCGATGTGCTCGACGTGTCCGGCGCGCATTCCGACAAGGCGCTCCGCCTGGCCGCACTAAACGCCTCGCTGCAACAGGGGTTCCAAAATCCGATCGATGATGCGATCTGTGCCGCCTACGGAACGGTTACCCCCGGCAGCAAGCCGATTGCCGAAATCCCTTATGACTTCCTGCGAAAGCGATTGACGGTGCAAGTGACCGGCGAGCCGAAATCCCTGGCCATTTCAAAAGGAGCGTTGAAGGAGATCCTCTCGATCTGTTCCACAGTGGAAACGGAGAAGGGAGAGCTTCTTCCCCTCGACGACCGCCGCGCGCAGATCCTCGGGCGATATCAGGCACTCAGCGCGGCCGGTAACCGGGTGCTGGGCATCGCCTATAAAGAAATGGCCCCGGATCACGACCTCACCCGTGACGACGAAAAAGACATGGTTTTTCTTGGGTTTATCGCACTGTTCGACCCGCCTAAAAAGGCCGCGGATCTTGCGATCCGCAATTTGAGCGGACTTGGCGTCCGGCTCAAGCTTATCACCGGTGACAACGCGCTGGTGGCGGCAAGCATCGCGGGTCAGATCGGGCTGGCGGAAGCCGTCATCGTCACCGGCGCCGATATCCGGGGAATGAGCGATGAGGCCCTGCGGGTGCGCGCTGACCAGGCCGACATTTTCGCCGAAGTCGAACCCAACCAAAAGGAACGCATCATCCTGCAGCTGAAAAAAGCGGGGCATGTCGTCGGATTCATGGGCGACGGGATCAACGATGCGCCCGCGCTGCACTCCGCGGATGTGGGGATCTCGGTAAACGATGCGGTAGATGTGGCGAAAGAGGCCGCGGACATTGTTTTATTGGATCAGGATTTCGATGTCCTCGCGGCGGGGATCGTCGTGGGCCGGAAGACATTCACCAACACGATGAAATATGTTTTTATGGCCACCAGCGCCAACTTCGGCAATATGTTCAGCATGGCTGGCGCCTCCCTCTTCCTGCCCTTCCTGCCCCTGCTGCCCAAACAAATCCTGCTGACCAACCTCCTCACCGACTTCCCGGAGATGACCATTGCGACCGACCGGGTGGATCCGGTGATGATCGAAAGACCGCGCCGATGGGATATTCGTTTCATCCAGCGATTCATGCTCATTTTCGGCCTGCTCAGTTCGATTTTCGACTATCTGACCTTCGGCGTGTTGCTGTTAGGCATGAAAGCCGGCGAAAGGACCTTCCAGACCGGCTGGTTTATCGAATCCGTGATGTCGGCCGCCCTTATCGTGCTGGTTGTACGTACCCGGCTTCCTTTTGTCAAGAGCCCGCCGGGGAAATGGCTGGCTGCCGCCACGGGGGGGATCGTTCTGTTCGTACTGGCGCTTCCGCTGACCCCGCTGGCCGGGTTGTTCGGGTTCTGCCCCTTGCCGCTGGTTTACTACGGCTGGATCGCCCTGATCGTTGCTGGCTATGTTGGCTCCGCGGAGCTGCTAAAGCATTGGTTTTACCGCAAATTCAGTCGAAGTTGAGCAGGTGGCCCGGTAAAAGCAAGCGTTCAATTTTTTTTCCTTGATGCCTTTGCAACCTTGTTGTAGTCCAGCGCGAGACCGATCCAGTAAGCCAGTTTTGCTTTTGTGTTTAACACATCGGTGCTGACAAAGACATAGCCTTTCATTGGTTTTCCCGTGAAGTCCATAGGCTTGCATCCTTCTTTTTGGATCACTTCATCGTATTTCTCCGGATCGAGCCGAACCATCAGTCGGTCCTTTTCAACGCCAATACACATCTTGTCGTTGACCATAAAACATAACCCGCCAAACATCCGCTTTTCTTCAATGTTCTTGTGGGTTAGGGAGATTAGTTCCCTGACCCTATCAGCTAACTTTTCATTATATGGCATGGCGCTGTATTTATAAAAAGTTCTGTACCAACCACAAAAATACTCCAATTTATCGGCAGCCCCCGAACGACGACGAATTTTTTCAAACCACCCAACCTTTTTGACCATCCCATGCGTACAGCGGGTAACAAATCGCACAACATGAAAAATCTTTTCACGGGGTTGGGCCTCATCGCCATCCTCACCTTCACTGTCACTTCCTGTACCAAGAACGCAAGCAAAAGTTCGTCCTCAAAGGGCTCGACGATCGGCATCCTATCTCTTTCGCAGACGCAAGTCAGCAAAGGCCAGCCGCTTATCGCCAGCCTGCCTTCGGGTATCACGGCGACTGCCGTCAAATGGTCGGTCGGCACGAGCTCACCTACCCATATAACCCCGGCAAACGGCCAGGCCATGATCTTGTTTTCCAGTACCGGCACTTACCGGATCACCGCCGTGTATGGCGCAGCCGACAGTTCATATTCCGACACTGCCGTCGCATCGGTAACGGTCACCGATTCGACCTACAGCCCGCCGCCCCCCGCCAACCTCGACACCTCCAGTCTTGCCGGCGACTTGATCACCCTGACACCATCGTTTGATTCCCTCGGAAATTTGCTGTTTACCGCGCAGACCCACAACTCTTATGGCTGCGAACCTTACCTCGTGAGCCTGTTGTACGATGCGCCCACACCCGGCGGTCCGATCACGGCCAACTTTTATGAGGTAATCTCCAATAGTACCGGCGATTGCAACGGGATCGCCAATCCGGCCACGGCCTTCGAGTTCACCAACACTGCAGCATATACCGACGGGACATGGCCGCTCATGGTTAATGTCGGCGGGACTTCCTATTCGGGATCGGTGACGATCGCTGGCGGCAGCTATTCATTTACCTGGAGCTATACCAGTGGCGTAGTGATATCGCCGCTTCAAATAAATAGGTAGCACGGGCTGCGACAACCCTTTACTTTCATCCCCCGGGGCGCAAGCCCCGGGTTTCATGTTATAACCGTCACAGTATTTGGAAGATCTACAGCAAATCATTGCGGGTTGTATCCGCAATGACCGGAAAAGTCAGGAGAAGCTATACAGGCAATACTATGTGCCCCTATACTGTCTGTGCCGGCGGTTTTTCACCAATCAACACGAAGCAGTCGAATCGGTCAACGATGGGATGATGAAAGTTTTTGAGCGGATCGGTTCCTATCAGCCCGAACGGGGACGGTTCTTTAATTGGGTCTATGCGATCGTCCGCCACACGGCACTCGACAAACTGCGGTCGTCGATCACCCGGACTTTGGAAACGGACATCCTCGATGATGACTGGCCCGGGATCGATGCCGGCGATAATCCACTCCGGTTGATGGAAGAGAGGGATATCTACCGCCTGCTGGACCGGCTTCCGCCGGCGACCCGGGCAGTCTTCAATCTGTTCTATCTGGAAAACTACACCATCAGGGATATCGTCGAGGCGCTTTCGGTATCTGCCGGAACGGTCAAATGGCATTTGAGCGATGGCCGCCACAAACTGAAATCTCTGTTGGAACAACACTTTAATGAGTAACTATGCGTGAAGAGAACACTATTGCGCCGGTTCCAGTTCCGCCCGTGGATGAATCCTGGTCGCTGATGCGCAGCGCGTTGGACGCCCGGATGCCGGTGTTAAAGGCGCCGGTGGGGAAGGTGTTTTACATGCGCCCGAGATTTCTCGGCATGGTGTTGGCCGGTGCGGTGCTGACAGTCGTGTTCTTTAAAGTGGTTGTTCGTTCCGGCCATTCGTCGGCCACCTTTTCCGCGCCTGCGCCGGCTCCTGACTCGTCCACTCGGGTCTCCTTTCCACCTTCGCGCCCCACCATGTCTTCCGTGACCCCATCGACGACGGCCCCGGCGTCCGTCGTTCCTTCCAACGAGCACCCTTCGACCGCGGTTACCTCTACGGCAAGGCCATCGACAGCGACTTCGTCGACAGCAACTCCCTCTGCGGCGGCTCCAACCACCGAACCCACACCGTCGGGGAAGCAATCGAATACTATGTCGTCCGTGCTTCCCGGTAAAATCGTGCGTATCATTTCAAATCATGCGCATCAATCGACCGGTGTATCCGGTACCCACCATTCGTCGGTTTCTGCCGCTTCGCCCGGTTCGCAAAATTCCCGCAAGTCAACCCGGAAAAAAGGGGTAGCGGAAATGGACCGTCGAAAAATTCGCGGTGCTGCGTCTGGATCGAACGATTCGGTCACCGGGTCGAACATCCCCGCTTCCGGGTCAAACATCCCCGCCTCCGGATCGAACATCCCCGCCTCCGGGTCGAACATCCCCGCCTCCGGGTCGAACATCCCCGCTTCCGGTTCAACCCTTCCTGCCTCCCGTTCAAACACCCCCGCACGCCGTCAAACTTCTCCGGTCGGTCTCGCCGCGCTGAGCCCCGCCGGCGGCCCTGCATCCATCCGCTTCCGGCTGGCCGACTCGCTGCTTCGCAAACGCGCCATGAATCCTGGCAATTTCCCGCAATCTCCATCTGCGACCGCGCATGCGCTCATCTTCACAGCGGGCCTCACGCTGTCTGGCCGTCTCAACCTCTCACAGCTGCAAGCGGCACCCTACACGATCAACGGGTCGCGAAACATTTGGGCCGACTACCTGCCGTCCGTCCATGCGCGGGCATACTACGGCGGCAACTGGGACCTTCAGGTCGATCTGACGGCGCTTCAACCCCAATACACGCGCTCAACCGTTGTCGACAGCACCGGTGGCGATAGCAGCACCATTTCCCCTTTCCAGGGATACCGGCAGTATAATGTATATTCAGCAAAAAAACTTTTCTATTCTGAGCTCTCGGCAACCGTCCATCACCGCGTCTTCAACAATCTCTGGTTGGGCGCAGGGTTCACCTACGGACATCTCCAGGGCGCAGTCGGCGACCGGCAGCTGCTCATGAAAGCCACCAATCCCGGCGTCTCTGACACCGTATTAACTTCCGAAATCGTTTCGATCAAATCCAACGACACCGCTTACAACCGGATCTCCCGGTCAGACTGGCGTTTCCTGCTGGATGCGGAATACCGGTGGCGGCGCCTGACCCTCGGACTCCGTTACGAGCGGGCCGTTAATTCCTGGCTGCCGGTTCAGCCGGACGGCGCCAGAGGCGCGCAAAACAACCAGTCGTTTACGCTCCGCGTCAGCTATGAGCTCTGGAGGCGGCGATAAACATAAAAAACCCGCCGGTTGGCGGGTTCGATGCGTTAGTTGCCTGGGGAGAAGCGAATCTGTGGTTTCACGGGTTAGGGTAAATCTGGCTTTGGACATTGGATGGTAAACAAGGGCGGATCGCTTCGGTGGGTACAGGATTTCTAAGGCATCGGTTTCGGATTTTAAGGATATTGGATCGGGTACGGGTTTTTTAGGATACGGATTTTCTTTGGACGTTGTTAGGGTACGGTGTTTTGCTTTTGACCATACAAAGATGCGATGTGCGGCGCGTCGGGGCAACATTTGAAGGCTGTTGTTTCCACTTTTTATTGATTCTTTCATGCTGGATTAAAAGGGAGTACTTAGGGATGCGTACTACCCGAAGCGGGTATCGGAGATTTACGAAAGGCGGACGCCGGGGCGAACCCGCCCGTGTTTCCGTTATTTAAACGTCAGATTCAGTGCAATCAGGTTCGACTGCAGATTCGTGGTCTCCGAATAATGACCATACCGGATCTCCATCACGCTGAAGTGTTTGGTGCCAATGCCGCCGGGTGGCGCCAGCCGGATACTCGCCCCGAAGTACTGGCCGCTGAATGCGGAAAGTGCGTAGTTACTCGTATAGTATTCATCGGCTGCCGTATGTACTTTGAACGGAGCGAAGTAATTGGCGGCCGATTGAATATAGTAGCGGTAGAAGGGGCTGATGGAAAAGAATGGAGTGATCTTTACCGGTACCTCCAGGCTGGCGGTATGCGACCGGACACCCCAGTTGTCAATGTAAAACCGGTAATATCCCCGCAAGATGATCTTGTCGCCGAGGAAATAGTTGAGGCGAAGCCCGATCGGCAGCTTTACCCGCTGCGAGGGTAATTTTTCGACAACCGCCTTGCTGCTGTCGGCGAAGTAGACCCGATGGAACGGCAGGCCCAGGTACCCGGTCTGATAGGCGAAGTCGACGAGGATCGCGCCTTGCATCCGCTGGTTGATGACCTGCGCAAAGGAAAACGAAGCCGAATAGGAATCGCGGCTGCTCGAAGGCGTATTGACCTTGCTACCTTTGCTAAGGACTTGCCCGGTGTAGTAATTTAGCGCCTCAGTCCGCCCGCTGGCAGTCGTAATATATACCACGCTGTCTGTCGTCGACCCGGTGGAAACATTTGAGCTGTCTATGGGGATCAGTTCAGACGGCGTGATCATGACGATCCGGTCGAAGTAGGCGGTGAACCTGGCGCTGAATTCGCCGTTATGTTTTGTCCGGGCGCTGAACGATGTGTTAAGCCCGATCGAGTGATAGTAGTTGTGTTCGGCGGAGTAGTATGCGCCGATGCCAAACGAGGTGCCGCGTTGTTCATTTTCGATCGTCCAGTCCAGTGTAGGATAGATCCGGGTTCCCGTTCGTTTGCCTTTGCCGCTCGAGTCGACATATCCCTGTGAGGCGGCTGTGTGGTTGTCCAACCCGATGCCCCCGGTCAGCGAATTTTTTCGCCCTTTGGGATCCCAGCCGACCATTTTTATCTCGAGGCCATTGGAAAGGTCGGTGACGTTTCCGATCCCTCTTGGTCCCGGATCGCCGCCCGAAACGGCCGATTTGTCCGCGGTTTGGGTGTAATAGCTGGAAAGGATATTGACTTCGTCAATCTTCAGATGTCTGGATTTGAACCCGGTCGTATCCGCCGGAGCCTGTTGAGAGAATGCGGCCAGGACGCTGAAAACCAGGCCGGTGATTGTAAGACAAACTCTTCTCATGAATAGTAGATAAGCGGGATTGATGAATTAATTGCAGCCGCAGCCGCCGCCGGTCTTGCCGCCGTTTGCTCCGGACGAGCCTTCGCGATAACCCTGGAAATTCAGCTCTTCCTTTTCGATCTTGCGGTTGCCCAGGGTCATTTCGGAATCGTTGAGCCGGCTTTTCTGGTATTCCTTTACCGGCTGGCACGATGAAAGGCCACACGTCGCGCTTGCTACTAGGCCCAGCAGGTACAGTGTTGTTTTTCTCATGTGTATAATTTAGGTGAAACGAAGATTGGCGGAGGGATAGATTCGGTCATCGTCGTCGATGAGGATCGCCTCGACGTCTTTTAGCTGGTTGATCAGATCGATCCCGGCGCGCACGCCCATGATCATGACCGGCGTGGCGATCGCGTCGGCGAATTCCGCATTGGGGCAAATAATCGTTACGCTTTTGATCCCGGTGATCGGCAATCCGGTGCGCGGATTTATGGTGTGACTATATTTCTTTCCATTGACGAGGATGAATTTTTCATAGTTACCCGAGGTCGCCACGGCCATATCGGTGACGTTCATGTGCGAGAAGACGTGTCCCCGGCTGTTGGGGTCGACGATGCCGATCGTCCACGGGCTCCCATCGGCCTGATGTCCCCAGATAGCGAGGTCCCCTGATGCATTGACGATCCCGCTATCGACGCCCATGGCCTGCATCACGCTTTTGGCCCGTTCCGCCGCATAGCCCTTCCCGATGCCGCCAAAACCGATCCGCATCCCTTTTTGTTTGAGGAATACGGAACATTTCCGTTCATCAAGCTCGATATTGCGGTAATTGATCAACCGAACCATTTTTCGGGCGGTTTCCTTGCCCGGTAATGCATTCATGCTCGTGTCGAAGTTCCAGAGCCGCTTATCGACCGAGCCGTAACTGAGATCAAAAGCCCCCTGTGTCAGTCGCGAAATGCGGATAGATCGGTTGATGAGATCAAACGTTTCACGGCTGACAGTAACCGGCGATATTCCGGCATTCCGGTTGATCAGGCTCGTTTCGCTTTCCTCGTTGTAGGTCGTAAGTAATTTTTCGATCCGCCGGATTTCCGCAATGCCTGCATCGATCTGCTCCATGGCCCAAGGCTCGTCATCTGAAACTGCCGTCAGCTCGAATTTGTTTCCCATGAGAGGCAAGGTCTTTCTAAACGTCCGCCGCACATGGGATGATATGGCTGCTATACCGGTCATGGATTTGTTTCGATAGCTTCACGGACTTCGGCTGCGAAATCAGCCGGCTTTTCGTTCGGGAAACCATCCCAGGTCCTGAGGACCTTTCCATCAGCATCCAGCAAAAGGGTGAAAGGGAATTTTCCCTGGGGGTTGTATTTATCGGCTACGGCATTATTCAGGGATTGTTGTTGCTGGCTCAATTGATTTTTCTTGCTCCTCGGGAAATCGGCGTTGACAAGTACAAGACTGCTGTCCGCCATTTGCAGGAAATCGGCGTTGTCAAGTATTTGCTTACGCAACATAATACAAGGGCCGCACCAGTCACTTCCCGAGAAATTGAGCAAGATATGTTTGTGCTGCTCTTTGGCAAGCTGTCGGGCCTCGGTCAAATTATAATGCCAGACATTCGATGCCAGGAACAAGGTAAGCAGCAGGCCAATGATTGTTTTTGTCATATCGCGATCCGGTAAATATCTTAAATGGCAAATTACCAATTTTCATTTAATACGGTCGATGTTTAGACAAGGTTGCTTCGAAAAAAGCAGGCGAACCACCTATATTTTTGTTAAAACCTGGCATCACCCAACCTTTCGGTTCATGCAAGCATTGTACCATATGGGCGGAACCCCGCCTCGTTTCAAAAAGCGCTAACCGTCTGTCAGCACGTTTGCCATTTTCCAATTACAACATTCTTCTTCATAGATACTCTCGAAGACATCCGTAGTTCGGTTCAAATCATGGATCGGAGCAATTTTCAGACTAACGCTGCTCATTTGCCGGCATAAGTCCGGATTGGTTAAAATCCTGACGATACAGCGACTCATTTCTTCAATATTTCCCGGGCTGAACAAGTAGCCGTTCGCACCATCCTTTACTAGCTCTTCCAGTGCCCCAGCCCTGGCTGCAATGATGGGTAGCCCCGTCGCCAAAGCCTGTAGGGTCGCGAGACTGAGCAGTTCAGCCTCGCTGGCAATAATAAAGCAACGGCTTAAACGTAAAGACGAGGCAAGTCAGCCTCCGGGATGAAACCGGTGAAGACCACCCGATCCAAAATTCCCAACTTCCTGGCCGCGGTCTTCAGTGCTGTGCTCCTTGCACCACGCCCGGCGACAACAAAGGTAAAGTCCGCAAAATCCCCGGCAAGCTTGACGGCTTTCAGGATCTGTTCAAGTTTTTTTTCCGGGTCCAGCCTGCCGACGAAAAGCAACATTGGGCCGGCTGGAATCCCATAACGTTGCCGAAGATCCCCATTGTCGGCACCCGGGGCAAATAGCTTAAGGTCGATTCCACTTGACACAGTGACTACCTCGACATTTAGTTTCGGCCGAATCAACTTCGCGCCGGTCTCCGTTGGGGTCGTGACCAACGACACCTTATTATACACCCTGGAAAAGAGGCACCACATTTTTCGTTCGGCGAAGGTCCGCCAACGCCGGTTTGGCAAAAAAGCAGTGAGATTCTCCGGCAGGAAATGGTTGGTTGCGATGACCGGAAACCTGGGATCGACCGTGAAATGCCGGATGTACTCATGCGGTAGTATCCAAAAATAGCCGAACTTTAACGCACCGATGCGACTGTACAACTATTTATAAAATAAAGTTTTTTTGCCCAACCACCTTTTTGCATTCTGCATCTATGTTGGATAAATCTTTTGATATAGCGAATCAGGATTTACAAAAGCTGATACATGGGTGTGTGGCAGGGGATCGCACCAGCCAGCGGGAGATCTATGACTGGTATGCTCCGCGAATGTTAATGCTTTGTCTTCGTTATGCAAAGGACGGTCAGGAGGCAGAGGAGATTTTGCAGGATGGGTTTCTGCAAATGTATCGGCGTATCGGCCAATACAAGTCGATCGGCTCCTTTAGTTCCTGGCTGCGAAAGATCATGATCAACACCGCATTGATGCGATACCGGGGAAAGGCCTCCCGGCTGAGGGTAATAGCGCTTACTCCCGGGCTGGATTTTTCTTCTAGCCGCGAGGACTCTTTTGATCGCCTGGGAGAGCAGGAACTCATCCGGCTGATCCAGACTTTGCCGCCCGCGTACCGTATGGTCTTCAACCTGTATGTTTTTGAGGGACTGAAACACCGGGAGATTGCCCAGTTGCTGAACATCAGTGAAGGCACATCAAAGTCAAATCTGTCGGACGCCCGTGCGTTCCTCCGCCGCGCGTTGGCCGGAAATTTAAAAGTGGCGAAATAATATGCCGGAATCATACGACGAAGACAATATTGACAGCCTTTTCAGAGAATCCCTCCGGTATGGGGAGCGGACACCAGTGTCTCCTGTTTGGTCCAACATCGAAGCCGAGCTTAATAAAGGCAGGCGACGAAGACTGCTGCTGTGGTGGTTGCCTGTCTTCGCGGCGGTCGCCGTGATCGTTATCCTGAAGATAGGCCCGTCATCGAAAGGATCTGTCCCTATTCGTCTTCAAAGCAGCGATCGGGCCGGAAACATGGGGCGACCTTCCACGCCGGGAGAAAGAAATCCCGTCGCTACGCAGGTGCGGATCGACCAGCACATGCTCTCCGGCCGAATGCGTCACCTCAGTATTCCCGGGCAGTACCTCCCCGCCATGGATAATTCCATCTCCGATCGTTCGGATTCCTATTCACTCCGATTACCTGGCCTTGTAAATACAAGTCCTGGTGACCGACCGGGTATTTGGATTGGAAAACCGGTGTTCAATACCCGGCTCGCGGCGCCGGCGCGCCAGGGACCGCCCGGAATTAACCGACGCCATTCAACATTCACTCTGACCGCATATCTCTCCCAGGAACTGGCAGCTTACAGCCTTGCAGATCATGACTCAACTGGTCCGAGCGGCCGCGAAATAGAAAAGCGACAGAACTCCAGCTTTTCCACTTCGGTTGGACTGCTTGCAGCCTATAGCTTTGCGCACAACTGGGTGATAGAATCCGGCGTCGGTCTTTCGCGGTCATTGAGCGTGGCAAATTCGGGGAAGGCGGTTGCAGTAAAGGATAATACCGGAAATGTTTCCTACCAGGTGAATACTGTTACCGGTTACGGCTACCTGGCATCACCCGGTGCAGCGAATATCGGCGATAGCGTAACGACAGGCAAGACCACGGGTACGCTTGATTATGTCTCGATACCATTCGCCGCATCCCGATCCTGGAGCAAAAAGCGGATTACTTTTCTTGCCGGCGCGGGAATAAGCACAAACTTCCTGACCCGCGCTACCGTGCAGACTTCGCTCGCAGACCCGACAAGCAATAATCCGACAAAAGAGCTGACCCAATATGGGCTGAAAAAGGTTACGTTTGGGATGCTGCTCAAAGGCGAATTGCGGTACCAATTCTCCCCCTCTTATGCTTTCTCCATGCTGGCCACGTTTAAAAGTTCGGTCGGACCTGTCAATACACATACCTCTTATCGTACCTACCCTTACAATCTGGGTTTCGGTATCGGGTTCACACGGATTTTCTAAACGGTTAAAAGCCCCTCCTCCTGTGCCCCGCGCCAGCTCGTCCCACCCAAAAGCATGCCCCGCCCGGTCCTGTGGGAACCCATGTGCATAACTATGTGTTTAACGAGTGCATAACTGTTGCAGTAAAAATTTGGAAACAGGGGAATCGGTAACGTATCTTCAATTTACAAACGAGACGGGGAAGTTCGAAAGAATGATACCTGGCTCACCGAGGGGTGGAGGTCCGACGGGACTGAAACAACTCAGAAAAGCATCGGGTCAGTAAGCAATAAGGTAAACGCTTAGCCAAGAGCCGAAAGGCACGCGGCAAAAACCAAAAATCAGAAGGTAAGAGGCGAAAGTCACTAGCCGGAAGACAAAGGTGAGATCCAAAAGCCGAAAGGCAAGCGGAAAAAAGCTAAACCGAAAGCCGAAATAGACTTGGTGCTTTTTCTTTTTATTTCCTCGCCACCTGCGTGCAGCATAGGCACCCTGGCCTTGGATGACCCGCTCCAATGGATCCCCCACTTTACCGACGTTCCGCCCAAGCCAACCCATCCGGCACACCACCTACCTCCAATTTGCCCGTCACCTCCAGTGTCTTCAGGTCGACGACCACGATATAATTATCCGCAGAGCACGCTACAAAAGCCCGGCCGCCCACCGGATCCATCAAAATTCCCGCTGCCCCATGACCGATTTTCATCTTTTTAACCTCCGTCCGTGTCTTTGCATCGTAAATAACCAGGTCTCCCGACCCCAGGCTCGAAATAAAGACCTGCCGCCCATCGGGCGTGAACTTCAACCGGTTGGCGCCCCGCACGCCTGCATCCAGCGTCGCTGCCAGTTTCTTCGCTCCGAGGTCGATCACGGCGACCGTCCCGTCCTCGCTCGCCGCTGTCCATAGCTCATGCCCATCCGGCGAGACATCGAATCCTTCCGAACCGCGCGACACGGGGATGACCGTCTGAAGCCATTCTTCATGCGGCCGTGGACCCTGACCGGGAGGCGGTCCACCCGCGCCAGCCGGAACCCCACCGGCGGCAGCCCCTTGAGGCGGTGCACCTGCCGGCGCCCCGGGCGGTGGCCCCATTCTGGGTTGAATCATCGTATCCACCAGGATACTTACCGTTCCCGATGACACATTTGTGGTGTAAACCCGCTTCTGGTCCGGCGTCACATAGATCATATGCGTCCTGTCCTGACCCGTTCCCATTATCCAGTCCGTCTGACCTGTCGCCGGATCGTACCGGGCGACTGCCTTCGAACCTTCCGCGGTAAACCAAACTTTCCCCCCGCTAAAATCCACTCCATGCGGCCCCATTAACGGTTTTGTGTCATAGGCCGGCATCGCCTTCCGGGCAACCAGATCCAGAATATCCAATTCGTGCAGGCTCCCGCCGCCATAAATGGTCACATAGGCTTTCGTCCCGTCGCTTGACGCGATCACCTCATGCGGATCGCTGCCCACCGGCAACCGGGCGATCACCTTTAGACTGGACGGATCGACAATCGCAAGGGTATGATCGGTCTTTGAAAGCGCCAACAGCGTCCGTTGCGGCGCAGGCGTGGTCTGAGCCGCGCAGCTCGCGGCGACCGCAGCAAAAGCAAGGCACTCCAGGATCCCGGCCATTCGCATTCTCTTACTAACCATAGCAAAAATTTTAAGAGTGAACAAACAATTTATGGTCTCACCCGCTTCGGCATAACCAAACTATCCGGCGGATACTTCGACTTGATATCCGCCTTCACGCTCTCGCACCAGTCGAGCAGCTTTTGCTTATCGGCGGGACTGAGCTTCGCATTATGATGGATCATCGTGTAACTGTCCAGCGGCATATCACCCTGGTTCAATTGCTCGATACAATCGTCCATTTTTTTATATTGGTACGCGATGCGCCGATCCGTAAAATCATCGAGGTTGAAATGGCGTTTCCCTTCCTTGATGTGGTTGTTCAGCCACCAGCCGACCGGCTGTACCTCCGCGTACCAGGGATAGGTTGTCTTGTTGGAATGGCAGTCTGCACAGGCCGTAGCGAGGATCTTGTCGACGTCGGCCGGCACGGAATAGCGGGTGTGGATGTTGTTGGTGGAATTAGCGGAGAGGTTTTTTGCCGGCCGGACAAACTGGATCACGAGGAGTAAGGCGCCAAGGACAAGAATGATTTTCCGAATCATGGATCGATGTGTTTTGGGCAAAGATATCGGAATCGGCATTCGCCTGCTCACCGGTGCGGGCAACCCGGAAAATTCTGCGATCAACCACCGAAATCAACGGGATTTCGTGGCAAAGTTTTTGAGTAGTTATTGAAAACCATACCCATATGGACGATTTTTCCCCCGTCAGCACCCTTGGCGAGCTGTTAGATAACCAGGCCGCGGCCATCTGCAATCGCAACATCGCAGCAGCCACGGCCAATTATGCGTCCGATGTGGTCATTTTTGATGTCGTGGGACCGCTGCGGCATCCCGACGGCAAGGCGTCGGTCAGAAAACGTTTGGAAGACTGGTTTTCCACCTTTGCGGCCGATGCCCAGATACTTTTCGAGATCACCGACCGCGCCATCAGGGCGGATGATCAACTTGGGTTTACGCATTCCCTGAACCATGTCCATGTGGGCCTTACCAATGGCGCGGTACTGGATATGTTTTGGCGTGAAACGTTGAATTGGCGGAAAGTCGATGGTCGTTGGAAGATTGTGCACGCTCATAGTTCGGTGCCATTTGATCCTTCGACCGGCATGGCCTCTACGGGGTTGAAGCCGGACGATCATTAGTAAAGGTCGTTCCGGCCTCAGGGACTCTGACTTTCAACAGGTATCAGCGACCTACCCGCCATTCAAAACTAGCCCTTAACAGTCGTTTTATAGACTTTCCAGTCGCCCTCGTCCGTTGCTTTCAGCACGAGGATCTTGTCGGCATTTTCCATCGTCACGACGAATCCCCGCTCGGCCGCATTGTGATAACCAAACAGGTCGGTGATCCAATAGCCAGAATACGAATATTTTATTTGCGCTTGCAAGCGGTCCGGCAGCCCGGTAGAAGAAAGATTTGTCGCTACGCCCATCAGTTCGCCGTTGTCGCTGAAGAACGCGAAGAGTGTCCGGCCCCAATCTTCAAAAGTGGCCTTGAAAAAATTCCTCCCTTCTTCCCAACGAACGTCGACGGCGCCCGCAAAATGGTGGGTGAACTCTGTTTCCACCCGGACAGGAACGGGAGCTGCCGATTTCGGTGTTGCGGCAAATGTACTTGCGGTAAAACCGAGTGTTGCAAATGCGAGGGCGATGATTGTCTTTTTCATGTTATTCAGTTTTATGGCGTCTTGTAATTTATTTGACGCAACAAAACTATTTCGGAAATACGGCATTTTTCGGTCATTGCGACCAACCGGTGAAATTCTGCGTTCAAAACCGGTTTTCTGGACAAAATCGCCGCTATTGCGCCTATTTAAAATTCCGCGCCTCCGGAAACAAACTCGCCTGCTTCGCCTCCGAGGCTGCTTTTCCTGTGGCGCCTGCAACCGGCTCCAGTCCGCGCGCCTGCTCCGCGCCGCCTGGCGGCGGCGCCGCCGCCATCAACAACCGGTTCATATTATGGCATCGCTGAACGATCACATGCACAACCTCTTTTTCAATCTGTAAATGTCCCTGTACCATCAATACTTTCGTACCGAGGATTTCCTTCCGGTACTCCTCGAATACGCTGGCCCAGACGATCAGGTTAAAATGACCGGTCTCATCCTCGAGCGTGATAAAGACGACCCCCTTCGACGTCCCAGGGCGCTGCCGCACCAGGACCAGCCCTGCGACTTTTACAAAATCTCCGTTTCGCCGCGACGACAGCTCCGCCGCGGAGATCGTGCCGAGGCTCCGAAGCCGTTCGCGCATGAACTGAACCGGATGCGCCTTCAACGACAGGGACGTGCTTGCATAGTCCTGCACTACGTGTTCGGACAACGCCATGGCAGGAAGGTCCACTCCTGCCTCGAATGCACTCTCCGATGGCGTTCCCTGGAAAAGACCTATTGGCCGGTCGGCCAGCGCCGACACTTCCCAGAGCGCCTGCCGCCGGTCGAGGCCGAGGGACCTGAACGCATCCGCGTCGGCTAATCTTTCGAGACAGGCCACCGACAAGCCTGCGTCCTGCAGCTCCTGCACCGTGGCATACGGACGTGTCCGTCCCGCAATCAGCAGGAGCATATCTTCCTCCCTGGCCCCGTCCACTTGCCGGAAGCCCAGCCGGACGGTAAAATACTTTCCCTCCACCGCTTCCAGCGTATTGTCCCATTGGGAATGGTTGACATCCACCGGATGAAAGCCTACGCCGTGCCGCCGTGCATCGATCACGAGCTGTGCCGGCTGGTAGAAGCCCATCGGCAGGCTGTTGAGCAGGGCGCACACAAACACATCCGGATAGTAACACTTGATCCATGCGGAGATATAGACCAACAGCGCAAAACTTACTGCGTGGCTCTCGGGAAACCCATAACTTCCAAAGCCCTCGATTTGCTTGAATACCCGTTCTGCATATTCCGGGGTATATCCGTTGCGGGTCATCCCGTCGACCAGCTTGCGTTTGAATTTCGTCACCTTGCCTTGTGCCTTGAACGTAGCCATCGAACGCCGGAGTTCGTCCGCTTCGGATGGCGTAAATCCCGCCGCGACGATCGCGATCTTCATCGCCTGCTCCTGGAACAGCGGCACTCCGAGTGTACGCCCAAGGATATCTTCCAGCTCCTTCGATGGAAAGCTGACCGGCTCTTCACCATTCCGGCGGCGCAGATAAGGATGCACCATATCGCCCTGGATCGGACCCGGGCGGACGATCGCCACTTCAATGACGAGGTCATAAAAACATTTCGGGCGGAGCCGCGGCAACATCGATTGCTGTGCCCGCGATTCGATCTGGAAGACGCCGATCGTGTCCGCCGTGCTGACCATGTCATAAACCGCGGGGTCATCCTGCGGGATATTGGCGAGCGTCCAGTGAAGGTCATAATATCCCGCCGCCAGGTCGAACGCCTTACGGATACAGGTGAGCATCCCCAACGCAAGGACATCGATCTTCAGAAAGCCGAGCACATCGATATCGTCTTTATTCCATTCGATATTTGTCCGGTCTTCCATCCGGGCATTAATGATCGGACAGAGCTCGGTGAGCTTACCTTGGGTGATCACAAAGCCGCCGGTGTGCTGACCGAGCTGCCGCGGGAAACCGATATATTGCCGCGTCAGATCGAGTACCTTTAGCAGATGGGGGTCGTATCCGTCAAGCCCTTGCTCCAGGATCCGCGCGTCATTCAGCACCTCGTCGTGTTGCCAGATCGATTTGGCCAGCCGGTCGACGGTATCCAGTGAGAGGCCCATGGCCTTGCCGACATCGCGGATCGCGCCTTTCTGATGGACCTGCGTGACTGTGGCTACGATCGCGGCGCGGTCCCGGCCGTATTTGTTGTAGACATATTGCATCACCTCTTCCCGACGTTCATGTTCAAAATCCACATCGATATCCGGCGGTTCGTTGCGCGCCGCGGACAGGAACCGTTCGAACAGGAGGTCGAACTTCGTGGGGTCCACCGAAGTGATCCCGAGGCAGTAGCAGACGGTGGAGTTTGCGGCCGAACCGCGACCCTGACAGAGAATGCCCTGTTGCCGGGCGTACCGCACCACATCATAGACCGTAAGAAAATAGGCCGGATAATTCATCTGTTCGATAAAGGCCAGCTCATGCCGGATATTTTTTTCGATCGTGGCCGGGATATTTTCTCCGAATAACTGCCGGGCGCCCGCCCGGACAAGATAGATCAGTTCCTCCATTGGCGTACGTCCTTCACTGGTGATCTCTTCGGGATAGATGTATTTCAGGCTGTCGAGCGAAAAGCGGCAGGCATCGGAGATTTCCTGCGTCCGGACAATGGCGTTGGGATATTGCCGGAATAGCCGCCGCATTTCCACGACCGGCTTCATATGGCGTTCGGCGTTCGGATGCAATCGGAATCCCGCTTCCGCGATCGTACATTTCTCGCGGATACAAGTCAGCACATCCTGTAGTTCGCGTCGCTCCGGATGATGATAATGGATATCGTTTGTCGCCACCAGCGGCATCCCAAGCGCGCCGGACAATACCGAAAGCCGGTGGAGATGTTTGGCATCGTCACCCCGGTAATAGCGGCAGGCCGCCAGGTAACAGGAATCACCAAATGCTTCCCGGTACTCGCGGGCGGCCGCATAAAAACCATCGTCAAAGTCGAAACGCCGATTCAGGCGGTCCGGCGGAACGATAACATGGATGATCCCCCTGGTGTGCGCATATACATCGGCACGGTATAAGTGGCAATCGCCTTTTTCTGCCCGCAGATTTCCGGTTGTCAGGAGCGCCGACAGCCGCGAATAGGCATCCTTGTCCGTAGGGAGGGTCAGCAGGCTCGGTCCGTCCAGCAAATCCAGGCGGCAGGCAGGGATAAAGCGGATGCCTGTCTTTTTAGCTTGCGCGTGCGCGCGAACAATCCCCGCCAGCGTATTTCGGTCGGTTAGCGCGATCGCCGAATGCCCAAATTCGGCGGCTTGCTCCACCAGTTCTTCCGGGTGTGATGCGCCACGAAGGAAGCTGAAATTGCTGGTAACCTGAAGTTCTGTATAGCTATCCAAAGAATCCATGAATGAACCATTGATGCGCATGTTTCCCGGTATAGTGGCCTGAACGAAACAACCAATACCGGGCGCCGGCTTCGTCTTCAACAATATAATAATCGCGACGCTCCGCTCCCTCGATCCACCATTCCTGCTCGATCCGCTCCGGACCGTCCGCGTGGATGATGGTGTGCAATTGGTTTTGGTAGCGGAAAAGCATAGGTGGATAGTCGGGGATGGGCGCCGCGACGTCGATCCGTTCCGGGCGGGGGAGAAGATGGATGGGTCGTGGACGATCGGTGGGCCATCCGGTCGCCGGTTTGTCGTCTAATCCGCCCGCCGCACTATAGGCTCGTTCCGGCCAGTAATGTTCGGCGGGCAAATACCGATGGATAAGCCCCGCCCCGAGCTTATTGCTGATCCGATCGGCCAGTTCGGCCAGCCGCGGGTCATCGGTTCCGCAGGCGCCGGTCCAAAGTGTCTTTTGCAGTGGCGTCACCACCTCGACTTTTGGCGCATCGAGCGTAAAGAGTTCGATTCCGAGGTCAGGTTCGAAATTCCGGGTTTTTTCTTCGAACAACCGGAACAGATGCGCAGAATGATTCGACCCGCGATTCGTGCCGATCCTGGCCTCCATGACCTTACCGTCTACCCGAAAAGCCTTGAATACCGCCTCCCGCAAGCCTTTCCCGTCAGCGCTCAATCGCGCACATAATTGTTCGAGCAGGCGTTCCAACGCGATCCCGATCCCGGCAGCGGTACCGATCGGTTCGAGGCAGGGCAGGCGCTCCTGGTAAGGTTCGATCGGCTGCACGGATATCAGGGTTTCCTCTCGCATTCCGAAGGCCTGATCCAGCCGAAGCAGCAATTCGGGTCCCAGCCGGCGCCTTAGCGCGCGCCTTGGGAAGCCGGCCACCGGCCCGATCGTCAACAGGCCGAGCTTGTGGAGCCGGTCGATTGTTTCATGCCCGATTCGCAATGCGGCGGGGGGGAGGGCAAGCAGTGCCGATCGCTGGAAACCGGTTTGTAAAATTCCATTTTCCGGGCCATACCGTGCCATCGCCCATGCGGCACCGATCGTATCGGCCATGCCTATGCGAATGTGATATCCTTTTGCTTCCAGTCGCCCCCGGATTGCCGCTATATAAGCTTCCTCGCCACCCCATAAATGATCGCAGCCCGTCGCCTCCAGCAGCAACCCGTCCGGCGGATCGATCGCGGCGACCGGGCTAAACCGGATCGCCCATAGCGCCAGCGCCTTCAGCAGCCTTCCGGCAAGACCCGGCTGCTCGTCAACGACCTCCAGGGCAGGGTATAGGACGCGCGCATCCGCCACCGCCATTCCCGCCTCGATCCCTTCGTTGCTCGCGGCCGCATTTACAGCCGTGATGATCTTCCGTCCATGATCGGGCGCCGCCATCACAAACGGTGCGACCCGGAGGGCCGGTCTTCGGATCGTCATATAATCCGTCGTCAGATGACGGAACCATAATGATAAGAATCGTTTACCCATGGTACTCTCTTTTTAGTTGCCACGTCTTCACCGATCGAATAAAATCTCCCGTCCCGCCACTCGAGTTCCCACTTCCCGGTGCTGCCACTCCGCATCCGCAATAATTCGACACTCCATCGAGGAAAGCCAACACCCGGCATAGCCATGTCCGACCGCGGGCCCCGCGCACCGGCTACCTCCTTTACCCCCGGTATCGGACGAACCTCCCACCTGGCCACGGCCGCAATCGGCTGCCTGCTTTTCGGCCGGTCCCTCAGGAGAAATCCAGTCACCCTGCTTTGTTCAACCGCCAGCTGGAATCGCCGCGATACAACCCACCCAACCTCTCGCACTTCGCCGACGACCGCCGCCAACCCTTCGCACTTTAGCGCCTCTTCCAACACCCACAAGGCCTCCTTCTCCTTTCGAACCTCTACAAAGACAACCCGGTCCGCCTCCACGCCAAATGCCGCAAACCCCGGCGGATAACAATTTTGCCGTTGCCCGATCCATAGACATGCGCCTCCTTTTTCCATCAGCCGCCCAACCAGCGCCGCAGTAAAAGCCCCGCTTGCAGCAAAACCTTCCGGTCCCTTGCTCAGCAGCTCATGCATCGCCCCTGTCGGGAATGACCCATGCGGAAACGCGGCCGCCACCGGCCCCAGCCCCATGTCGACCGAAGCGGCGGACGGCGGCTTAAAACCCTGCCGCAGCAGGATCTCCTGCTGTAATTGATGGAAAACTGCCGGACTTGACCCACCCATAATACCCAAATTTACTAAATAAATTAGCAAAACAAAAGAATATTTTTGCGGCCCTGTCATTCCAGGGGTAATTTGGTTACTTATAAAGGGTATGAAGGCCGATCAAGATAAATTCCTTTCCGCCGTCGGTTCTTGCCGCCTGATGTTGATGAAGCTCGCCGGCCTGTATGCCGAGGACCGTTTCGGGCAGGAAGACCTGGCCCAGGAAATCCTACTGCAGGCCTGGAAGGCCTGGCCAAAATACCGCGGCGAGGCCAAATTCAGTACCTGGTTTTATCGCATCTGCCTGAATACGATCCTTACCCACCAACGCAAGCAATATCCCAGGCCGTTGGTTTATCTCCGGGAGGAATTGGCCGTAATTGCCGCTTCCGACGACTCGGAGCGGCAAGCCCTCTATTGGGCCGTCCGTCAACTGGGCGAAACGGATCGCGCCATGATCATTATGCACCTCGAAGGCTATGACAATACGGATATGGCTGCTGTTTTCGGGATCAGCAACAACCACGTAGCCGTAAAAATTCTGCGGATCAAAAAACAACTAACGAAATTGATACAATATGAACAACGAAGGATTCACCGATAAAGACCTCTCCCGGATGTTGGGAGCGGCATTGCAAAAGAAAACCAGAACCGGCGATCCCCTTTCGCGGCTTAGGCAGAACATCGGCTATTCGGCCTTGTGGGCGGGCATTCTTTCGGTCTTCTATATTTTGGTATGGGTATGGTATCCGCTTTGGCCCGTCAATCTTTGCCTGCTGATCTTACTCTTGTTCACGGGGTGGGGAATGTTGAATTGCCTCCGGATCCGGTGGCTCCTTTCTCCCGCTGATTCGCCCGCCCCCGTGCTCGAAGAGATGGAGCGCCACCTGCATCTGATCCGGAAATGGATCAGGCTTCAGACGAGGCTGGGCATCTTTGTCTACCCGTTTAGTATCGTCGGCGGCGGGCTGATCGGGGCATATCTTGTTTCCCACCAGCCGATCCCTGTCCTGGTACGTGACCGGATACTGGACCTGCTGCTGCTCGCGGTGGTAGTCACTTTCGTTCCCATATGCGCGTGGCTGGCCCGGAGGATGGCCCAACGCCGTTTTGGTCGCTACCTCGATGTGCTGTTAAACAATATCCGCGAGCTTAGGGCTGACAAGATCCTTTTGTACAAGGAGCGGGCTGAATCGGCTGGTAGCTGACCGCGATCCCCGCCAGGCGTTGACATTGATTCCCGCCAGGCGCCGGCCCCCATTCATCTCAGCGATCCGAATTTCCCGGTGCGATACTCCTGCATGGCCTCCTCGAGCTCGGCCGTCGTATTCATGACGAACGGTCCGTAGTGCGCGATCGGCTCATTGATCGGCTCGCCCGACAGCAATGCCACCGTACTCTCCCCATTCGCTTCCACCACGATGTCTTCGCCTTCGCCGCCGAATAGGACGAGGTCGTGTTCGTCAGCCCTGGACCCGTTGACCTTCGCGCTTCCCCTGACGACCAGTGCCAGTGTGTGATGCGAGGCCGGGATGTGGCCTTCGAATCTTCCACCGTCGTTCAGCCGCAGGTCGAACAGGTTGATGGCCGTGAACGTCGTCGCCGGCCCCCGATGCCCATTCCACTCCCCGGCGATAATATTGACGACACCGCCGTCGCCGGGCAAAGAGACCCTTGTTACCTGGTCAGCCGTGATCGCCTGATATTTAGGGGGGGATTGTTTGTTTTTCGCCGGCAGATTGACCCAAAGCTGGATCATCTCGAACGGACCGCCTGTTTTGGAGAACGTTTCTTCATGATACTCTTTGTGGAGGACCCCGGCGCCGGCCGTCATCCACTGGATATCTCCGGGATGGATCACGCCGCTGCTGCCGGTACTGTCATGATGCGCTACGCTCCCCTTATAGACGATAGTGACCGTCTCAAAACCCTTATGCGGATGGACGCCGACCCCGCGAATATGATCGGACGGACCAAAGTCGATCTCGGCATTGAAGTCCAACATCAAAAAGGGGCTCACCCGACGCTGTGGGATTTCCCGGTTCGGAAAATAGTTGAAGACCCTAAACCCGTCTCCGACCATCCCCGGCGCATCGGGCCGGGAAAAGATTTTTTCGATTGTTTTTCTCATATCTAATAATAACCATCGGCAGAGGATTTGGTTGACTGATTGCTATGACAACCCAACCTTCCTCTTTCGCCAGCCCGGTCTCAGTGCCCGCCCATTCCGGCTGTCCGTCCAGCGCCAATTGGCCGATGGTGCTGGAACAGTTGGAAAATCGCTATACTGTAAGCGCCGACTTGCGGTGATACAACGCGTAAGAGGTGAACAGGAACGCAAAAAATATAAGGAAAAACAAACTCGATGAATCGTGATGACCCGATCCCCAATTGCAATAGGCTGCACCGAGCAGATCGAAGAAAAGACCGGCATACGCCCACTCCTTGATCCGGTGAAGCCCCGGGATTAAAATGGCGATGGCGCCCAGTATTTTGGCGACCCCGAGAAAAGGGCTGAGATAAGCGGGCAGCTGCAGATCCCTGAATACCTTCAGCGCATCAGGCGCGGAAATCGCATCGACATACCCGGAGAATAACATAAAAGCAGCAAATATTCCCGTAATGATCCAATAAAAGATGTTGACTTTTTTCATGGCGTTTAGTCATTTCGCTAAAGATAATGAATAAACGCTCAATGCTAAGTCGCCGAAATCGAGTCGGTCCCGCCTCACCCGATCGGCGTAAACTGGTTGAGATCGTAGATCCCCAAATTCTTCTCGATCTCCGCTACCCGCGCAACCATCGTCTCAAAGCCATCCTTCCCGAAGTGCCTGCGTTCGTTGTTCTCGAATTCCTCACCAAGCGAATCGTACTCGTGTTTTGAAACCAGCTTGCGGAAGGCAGGGAACAGCACCGTGTCTTCCCGGGTTTCATGCGGCCGGTACATCCGGTTAAATGTCTCCAGCAAACTACTCAATTTTTCCGTCTCTCCAGGTGTTAACGAGCCGCCTTTTGTCAGCTGCAGCAATTCATCCGTGATCTTGCGACCCGCATTGTGCTGACGCAGCAGGGTATCGACCAGGTCGGTCAACTGTGCCGCCTTTTGGAATCGGGGGAATAAATAATCTTCTTCCTGTTTCTCGTGATAGTCCTCCACAAACCGGCGGATGATGACTGCCGACGCGTTCAACGCGGGTAATTGCGGGTCCCGCCCAAAAATAATCTCCTGCCGGCAATGGTCATAGATCAACAGGATGCGGTTCAACAACCCATGCTCCTGCATCAGGTCTTCCGGTGGCGAAACCTCTTTGTCCTCTTCGTTACCCGAACACCCGGCCAGCAGCGAAGCGCCGCCAAGACCCATGAGCATGCCTGTCTGAATGCTCTTTTTTAAAAAAGAACGCCGTCCGGAGTTGCCGGAATGGATAGTAATCATGTTAATTAGGCCGCAATTCCGATGCCACGCGAAATATTTTGTATATTTAGACCGGCATGCGAACGATCTGTGCTACCATATTGTTGATTCCCTTATTCGTTCTGTTTTTCGGGGCTTTGAATATTTCCTCGATTTGCCCCTCAACCCCGCAGCCGGCGTGCCAAAACGGGTCCGATCAATGCTGCAAAAAGAGTAGCACGCCATGTTCCAAACAGGAGAAATCCGGTTGTCCGAAGGATCGATCAGCCAATCACTCCGGTTGTTGCCTCAATTGCCCGCTCTGCGCGCTGATCACGTTCCCGTCGATTATCCGCTTCGAGCCGGGCCCGACCCAATCCACCACCGAATTTGCGGTTAGCCCTGATAATCGTCTCACCGATTACAATCAGCCTCACTGGAAACCGCCCGATACTTCCGGTCTCTCTTAACCAGATCGAAACATTTTGTCATTAATAAAACATTCCAAATGTTGCTATTATTGGATCTGGCTGCCTTATGCGCCAGCGCATGCCCGCAGCCCTGCCCTTGTCCAACGCACTGCCCGGATTGCCCGGGTGGCGCTTGCTGCCATAAGTAGATAAAAAGTGCTACCCGCAATAAAAACCCCCGCGGATGCGGGGGTTTTTGACTTATTCACAACCCTGTCTTTTCGCTTCTTTTCTCAAAGAAAATAGTGTCGCGCCAACGATCACCCATCTTCCCGATCCGCTCCCGGAAGCCTACGCGCCGAAAACCGACGTTCTCGTGCAACCGGATACTGGCGGTATTCTCCGGAAATATGCCCGCCTGCAACGTCCAGATGCCGTTGGCTTCGCTGTCGGCGATAACGGCTTGCATCAGGGCCGTGCCAACGCCCATGCCGCGGTATCGGGGATCGATATAGATGCTGATCTCAGCCACTCCCGCATATACGCAGCGGCTGGACACGGGCGTTAGCGCCACCCAACCCGCAACGGCATTTCCGTCCAGCGCCACCAGCCGGCTATGATCCAGGTGCGACCGGTCCCATTCGTCCCAGTTCGGCGCGCCGGTTTGAAAAGTCGCATCGCCGGTCGCGATCCCTTGCTCGTATATTGTTTTGACGGCCGGCCAGTGTTCCGGCAGCAGCGCGCGGATGTCGATCGTACTCATTTTTTAATGCAATAAAATTACGCCGTCCGGAGGGCTTGCGCAAAAACATCCGGTAGCGGGCTTTCCTCCACGGCACGCGCCGCTTTTTCGACATCATACGCAAACCGCACAAATTCCACTCCGATGCTATCCCTGTTCCGGGCCGAACTCAATTCGTCGATATGCAGTACAACATAACAGCCGCGGGGATCGCCGTCCTTTGGTTTTCCCACCGAGCCAATATTTATGGCGTGCCGGTAATGTGCCTCCATTGCCAACCCGGATGTCAGCACCCGGTGATACGGTTTGTGTGTATGGCCGAAGCACATAATATCGGCATCGGCGTCCTGCATGATCCGCATCATGCTCTTTTCTTCCCGGTCTTCAAAAAGGTATTCATTGATCCGCCGGGGGCTTCCATGGACCAGGAGCAGGTTCAATTTGTCCTGATTAAGTTGGAATTCAACCTTGATATGTGTGGGCAGCGTTCGAAGGTAGGCGCGCTCTTCGGCGTTAATTATACGATTGGTATAGGAGATAGATATGGCGCCGTTGGCTTTTTCCTCGTCCGTTTTATAGGCACAGCCACAGTCATCACCCGAACGGCCGACCCCGAAATCATAGTTGCCGGCGATCGTGGGAATCCGGCGCCGCCTGATCTCATTGATCACTTCGTTCGGCCATACATTGTAACCCACGAGGTCGCCCAGGCAATAGATCGCATCGGGTTCCGTCGCGTCGACACTGGCAAAAAAACCTTCCAGAGCCGGCAGATTGGCATGGATGTCGCTAAAAAGTGCAATTTTCATTTTTTCAGATTTAAGAATTTCCAGACAGGTATGGCTAGCGCCGCGCCGGTTACCGGCGCGGCGAGATAAAGCCAGAGATGTTCAAGATGACCGGCGACCACTGCCGGAGCCAGCGAACGCGCCGGATTCATTGACGCCCCGCAGATCGGTCCGGCGAACATCGCCTCCAGTAAGATGGTCGATCCCACGGCCAGCCCCGCGAAAAGCCCCTGTTCTTTGGAACCTGTCGATACGTGGATGATTACCAGCATAAGAAAAAACGTCAACAACAGCTCCAACACAAACGACTGCATGTCGCTCCCCGCCGGTATCGTCGTACCCAAGAGCTCATCAGAGGGGAAAAGCAGCCGTAGGGTTATGCTTGCCAGGAACGCACCGATGATCTGGCTGACGATATAAAGGCCTAGCGTCCGCAACGGAAGCCGTCCGGCGACGGCAAAAGCCACGCTCACCGCCGGATTGAGATGCGCCCCGGAAATATCACCCAATGCATAGATCATCGCCATGACCAGCAACCCGAAGGTTATCGCTACCCCGACATGAGTGACGGCTCCGTGGGTCACGTTATCGATAACGACCGCCCCAGTGCCGCAAAAGACAAGCGCAAACGTACCCAGGATTTCGGCGACGGATTTTCGGATCATGGCGTCATCAGCGTTAAGAACAACAATCCGGCCCGCAACAAGCGGCCGAATCCGGTTTTTGCGCAAAAATGGTCACACTGTAAATTCCGGTGCCGGATGCCCTGAAGCCCTGTACTTCTGCCGGTGTCAGGTATTCCGACAAGATATCATCCGGAAGGTATATCGGTTTTTCTTTCTGCACGGTGATATTCTCGAAACCGGTTATTTCAATGAGTCTTGAGTAATCGTTTTTCTGGATGGCGCCGGCGACGCAGCCCGCGTACATTTCGGCAGCCTCCCGGATTTTCGCCGGCAGCTGGCCGGCAAGCACGATATCCGAAATGCTGAAATGTCCGCCAGGTTTGAGAACGCGATAAATTTCCCGGAATACCGCGGTTTTATCCGGGGCCAGGTTCAGCACGCAATTGGACACGATAACATCTGCGACATCAGATGTAACGGGCATTTTTTCAATATCGCCCTGGCGGAACTCCACGTTATTATAGCCAAGCTTTTCTGCGTTTACGCGGGCCTTCTCTATCATCGCGGGCGTGAAATCGATGCCAATGACCTTTCCGGTTTCGCCTGTTTCTGCCCGGGCAACAAAACAATCGTTTCCGGCCCCCGATCCTAGATCGATCACCACATCTCCCTTTTTGATCCGCGCAAATTTCGTGGGAAGGCCGCAGCCCAGACCCAGGTCGGCATCGGGATTATATCCCTCCAGTGTACCGTAATCGTCCGTCATGATGTTCGTCACTTCGTCGGAACAGCATCCGGAGCCACAGCAGGAGCCTGTATTCGCAGCTTTGTCCTGCAAAGCGATTTCACCGTATTTCTGCCGGACAATTTCTTTGAGTTGGTCATTTGTTTCCATGCGATATGTTTTTTAGCGTGATGATCCCGTGGGTTCTGTTATTTGGTCCCGGATGATGATGCGAGTTTGCCCTAACAAGCGCAACTCCCGTCCCCTTTATACGCCGCAAAGAAGGCCCCGATCTCTTTTTGATATGCCGCCCAGGTCTTCGCCTCGATGCAATAACATACGCTCGTCCCCTCGATCGTCCCCTGGATCAGACCGGCTTGCTTCAATTCCTTTAAGTGTTGCGAAATCGTGGGTTGTGCCAGTCCCAGTTCATCCACAAGACCACCGCAGATACAGCTATTCGACTTGATCAATTGCTGGATGATGGCGATCCGGGCAGGGTGAGCGAGCGCTTTCATCATACCCGCGAGCCGGTTTTGTTTGTCGCTGAAGATTTCGGATTTGGTCACGCCCATTCTTTATCGTTTAATTGCAATATTACGATAAATGAACCCGAATTCCCAAAAAAAAATTTCTCCTTTCGCCATCCCCGACCCATTTCCCGCTCGTCACCGATTCCCGCTATCTTTGCGATGTACCAATACGAAAAGCCATGCAAATCAAACGTGTAGGTTCGCGGGCATCCGGTAAAGGCCCCGCGGAGTGGTTCACCGGCACCGTCCGGATTGACCCCTTATTTACCACGGAAGCTCCCGCCCGCGGCGCCGGCGCATGCGTCACTTTCGAACCGGGTTCCCGAACCGCCTGGCATACTCATCCGCTGGGGCAAACATTGATCGTAACAAGTGGCTGCGGCTGGGCCCAGCGCGAAGGCGGCCCTGTCGAAGAGATCCATCCCGGTGATGTGGTTTGGTTTTCTCCGGGCGAGCGGCACTGGCACGGTGCGTCGCCATCCGTTGCCATGACCCATATTGCGATCCAGGAGAACCTCGAGGGAAAAGTCGTTGACTGGATGGAAAAAGTAACCGACGAACAATATAAAAGATGATGACACCCAGAATTATGGCATTGGCCTTTGGCCTGTTCATCGCCCCGTTTGCCAACTCGGCCAACGCCCAGGAAAAAAAGCCTATGATACGAATCGCCCGCATCGTCGTCGACTCAGTCCGACTCACGGAGTATCGCGCCGCCCTCAAAGAAGGCATCGAGACCGCTGTTCGCCTCGAACCCGGCGTCCTCACACTCTATGCCGTTTATGACAGGGAACGCCCCACGCATATCACCGTCTTCGAGATATACGCCGACGAGGCCGCCTACAAATTGCACATCCAGACGCCGCATTTCTTAAAATACAAGGAAACGGTAAAAGACATGGTAAAGTCGTTGGAACTCGTCGATGCGGTTCCGATCGGGCTCGAATCGAAGCATTGATTTTAGCCCTTATACGTTTTCTTATTGTGACAATAATGCACCGCTGGTGTTTCTACAGCCTTTTTGATCGAAAAAAATCTATCTTTAACTGCATGATGAAACAAGCAGGATATTTTTTTCTCGCCGGATTGTTGTGCTTCGCAACCACCACAGGAGCTTTTGCCCAGAACTCGCCAAAAGAAAAAGTCCAGGCAATTCGCGACAGGATAACAACGACGCATACCGATATCGATTGGAATGCCTTCGACACAACATCGAAAATTCCCAGGGACAGTATCAGCATCGAGGCACTTCGGGGGGTTTGGAAAGCCTATAACGGTGTCTTTAAATTTAATGGGTCCGTAAATTCAATGACATTAACTACTCCGCTGCTGCTCGAGTTCAGGGACGACACCTACCGGTCCGATGCCAAAAGCACATTCAAAAAATTCGCGTTAACCGGGAACTATTTTTCTTCTCAGGACGGAACCTGGAAAGGATATATTAATTCGGTCTCCGACAAGCTTTTGGAAATCACCTTGAATAGCGGCGACAATAGAATGCGGTACTATTATGAAAAATAAGCGGGCAGCCAGGCACTACTCAAAGACGAAACGCCCCTCAATGATCGATGATCACTGAACGACGTCGTCCGGAAGAGGGGTCATATTGGGATCGGTCATCTATCGCAACAGCTTGACTGTCCGTCGAAGGGACGAATCCATAAAGTCAGTGAAGCGGACCGTGCTGGTGGTGTCGATGAATAATACGGTGCTATCCATTGCGGATTTCTTATACTTGCTGACATAGTAGGCGCATCCTACCAGGGTCCCGTAGCGATGAATGGTGTCGCTTTCGCCGATCCCATGGCTGATCGAGTCGATCTCCTTTTCCATATAATGGATCTCATACTCGTAAAAATCGATGCTATCCTTATTTCCCATCACCAGCGCTCCTGCGAGCTGCCCTTTTATACGGGTATATTCCCGCACGTAAATAGAATCGTTGAAAACTGTCGCCATTCTTGCCGTTACGGGCACCGTCCACTGAACATGCAGGGAATCCAGGATCGTCGCCGAATCTATACGTTGCAAATGATCCGCAAAGATCGCGCCGAGCGATTCCGGAAGGGTCCGTGGGCGCTGGCATGCGCAGAACGGCAGAAGTGCAAAAACGATTATCCCAAAGCGGTTCATGAGTGGGTGGGGTTGCAGCACTTACAAGTTACAACTTTTTTTGGGCGACCAATACTATTCTATCCTGTTCTCCGCCGTCCACCCATATTTCGGCTCAAAATACTTCCATAGCAACGCCGACACGCGCCGAGCCAGCACCCACGCCTCGTTGTCCGGTACCCAGCGCTGGTCCTTGTTGTTCTTTGTCGCCACATAGAACACATAGTCGCCGTGCGGTGCATTCACCAGCACTACCTCAGACCGCGAGTCGTCCACCATCCCCTGCTTGGACGCGGCTTGTATGTAAGGGGGGATCTGTGACAATGCATACTCATCCCAGAAGACGTGAGTCATGATCCGGTACATCGTCGTGCTGGCCGCCGGGCTGACCACCTGCCGGTTGCGAATCATCGTCACCAGCCTCGCCATTTCCCGGGGCGTCGTTTGCCCCCAGCCGTACTGTTCCCGAAAAGCTTCCCGTCCCGGTGTCCGCGAATTCAACCTTGTATCGGCAAACCCATGCGCAGCCAGCCAGGCGTTGATAACCGGACCGCCGCCGGCCATCTTTTCACACCATACCGCCGCACTGTTATCGCTATGCGTGATCATCAGCGTCACCGCCGTTTGGAGGTCGGTGGGCGTACTGTCCCTGAAAAACTGCATCAGTCCCGAACCGCCGCGCTTGAGGGTGTCTTTATAGACCAACGGCTGGTGATAGGTATAGATTCCGGAGTCGATCCGCGCGAAAATTCCCACGAGGATCGGGATCTTCACGATGCTCGCCGTGGGGAAGATGGTATCGGCGTTGACCGCGGCTTCACGACCGGTCCGAAGGTTCAGCACGTACACGCCCGCCACGCCATGGAAGGTGTCGGTCAGCGCGTGGAGCTTCGCCACGAGGCGCGTGTCGGTTCGGTATTGCGAAAACGCGCCTTGAGACAGGGCGGTACAAAAGACCGCCGCCAATAAAACAATACGCATAGCCAGACCTTTTACATCTTTAATAACCTGCGGTAGAAGGTGGAACCGCTCTGCCTGAATATGCAGAGTACATAGATCCCCCTGGGCAGCCCGATCATGTCCACCGTAACCATTGTCAACCCGGTAACGGCGATGCGTCTCATCGTCTGACCGTTTATGTCCAGGATCTCCAGGAGTTGCCATCCATCGCTTCGTTGCAGGCTGTCGACGGTAAGCAAATCCAGCACCGGGTTAGGGTAATACCGGATGCCGCCGCCGTCGGACGTGACGTAGCCGCCCGGTAGGTTGAAGCGTACGACCGCGCTGGTGTCGGTCTGCTGTGTCGTACACTGGAGGCTGCTGGTAAGCAGGCACCGGACCGCCGCGCCGGCAGGCGCCGGAAGATAGGAAATCGTATCGGTATTTCCCCCGGCAATCGCCTGCCATCCCGTTGCATCCGTACTGTCCTGCCACTCCAATCGGGGAATATTGCCGCCGTAGACCAACAGCGCATTCAGTTCATAGGGCTTGCCGCTGGCCGCCGGTGTGACCTTGATGGAAACCGACGGCGTTACAGCCGGAGAAACAGTGACCGGCACGGTATTGCTGGTCGCGGTCGAAGGAGAGACACAAATGCCGTTAGCCGTCATGACAACCGAAACGAGGTCGCCGTTTTCGAGGCCCGTTGCATCGTAAACGCTGTCATTTCCGCCCACATCCTTTCCGTTCACGAGCCACTGGTAAGCGGGCGAGATACCGCCGTTGACGGGGTTGGCGGTAAAGACATCGTCATCGCTGGCGCAGATGGCCGGATGGGCGGCCACGATGGTCACCGAAGGAGTGACGGGTGAATTGGAATGCAGGACGAGCTTATTGCTATAGGCCGTCTTTGTAATCGCACAGCCGTTGCTGCTGGTCATCTGTACATTGATCACTTCCGTTGAATCGACAATATAAAGCAACAGGGAATCTGTCGTTGTCTGATAGTTGGCGTAACTTGTATTCCAGAAAAAAGTGGGATGGTCCCCGCCGTTGACGGGACTGGCTAACAGCAAGATCTCATTGCCCACGCAGGTAGGACCGGGCGCCGCGCCGATCGTCAGCGATGGTGCAACGACCGGCTGTACACGCATGTTGATTGTGTTGCTGCCGACGGTCTTCGGTTTGGCACAGGAAAGGCTGCTGGTCAGGAAGACAGCTACCTTGCTCGAATCCGCCAGGGTAGAGCTGGAGAATTGCGGACTGTTTGTTCCGACATTCGCGCCGTTGACCTGCCATTGATATGCCGACGAGTCGCCGCCATTCCGGCCGACAGCGGTAAATACGACATTTGCACCTGCGCAGACCATACTCGTATCGGTAAACATGCTGACCGTAGGCCGCAGGCTATCGGTCACAGACACCCGAATGCTATCGGTCGAAGTCGTCGTACCATCGGTAACGGAAAGAAAGTATGTGGTCGGCACAGCCGGCTGGACGACGGCCGTTGCATTTGTCGAATGATAACCCGCCGGAAGCGAAGTCCATGTATAGGCGAATTTTGGATCGCCGCCCCTTCCAACCCGAGCGGTATCGTCGTTGCAGACGAGCGTATCCGGTCCGGCATCCGCAAACGGTTTGTCCTGGTATTCGTAGGCGCCCGCATCAACGGTGCCGTCAACGATTCGCGGATTTGCCAGGATGTCCGTCGTCAGCCCGGTTACCGCGGAATTATCGCCAAAATTGACTGCCGGGGAGTTGTACAACAGCTGGAGACCGTCATCCGCGGTAAGCCACTTTCCATCGCGGCCAAGCGGCAGGACGCTGTCGGTAAATGCGATCGTCGCCGGCGCGAGGTTAGTGCCATTACCAGCCCCGTGTGAGTATTGCAGGAGGCAATGGAAGACGGTATTGTATTCCCAGTCGATGTCGGTTGCCTGACCCGTGGTCGAACCGCCGGACGAATTTCCGGCAAAAATGCAGTTCCTGACGATAGCGCCCAGCGCAAAATTGGTGAAAACACCCCCGCCACCCTCGGGATACTGATAAGCACTGCGGTTTTTGACGAAAGTGCAATTGGCGATCGTTCCACCTCCATAACTGTCATCAACCGCGCCCCCTTTTCCGGCTACGTTGGTTGCCGTCGTATAATTCTGGAAGAAAACACATCCTTTTATATCGAATGTCCCTCTTAGTTGCAAGGCGCCGCCTTCACCATAGGCATAGTTGCCGTCGAAGACGCAGTTGGCGAGACCAAGATAGGCGCCGGCGGATGCGATAGCTCCGCCATAGTCGGTGGCGGAATTGCCGGCAAAGACCGAATGGCTGATATAGCAAGTATCCAGGCCGCCAAAGGCGATGGCGCCTCCCGCCGGGCCGGAGTGGTTGTGGAGGAACTGACAATTGCGGATGATAGTTTTATTGTTATAGGTATACACAGCCGCTCCCCCGACCGCATTCAGCCCGATTCCGCCGAATGCGTTATATCCGTCGCGGACGGTAAAACCATCGATCGTGACGCTATCCGGTACGCCGATGACAGAGATGATCGTCTTGCTATTGTCGCTCGAATCGCCGGGGTTGCCCAGATCGCCCGAAAGGGTCGACGTATTCGCTGCCGGGTCACGCTGCGCGTCCGTAGGGATCCCGGTTGACGGATAGCCGCCGAGGAGGCTTAACGGCCGGCCGATCACAAAGCTGCTGTCCCGGTCAATGACCGCGGGTTTATAAGTACCGGCGGCGACGCGGATAGTATCCGCGCAGACATTGCATACGGCCGATTGAAGATCGGAATAGGCATTCGCCCAGTTGAGACCCGAACCGCCGGCAGCCGCATTCGCGTTGACATAGTAACTATGCATATTGGCCGGCGCAATCTGCTCCAGTTCATACGCGCCGATGTCGACTGTTCCGTTGAAGATCCGCGGGTTATTGAGGATGTCGGTTGACAGGATCTTTCCGATGCTGTTGCTTCCCGCGTTGACGGCAGGCGAACAAAGCGCCGGCCGAATACCGTCGTCCGCGGTAAACAGTTTTCCGTCCGGACCATAGGGGTCCGACAACTGCACGAGTCGCGGATCGATGCCGACGAGGTTTCCGTTTACGCCGTTTGTCCCGGTATTCCGGGTGACGCAGTTGGTTAGCACGGAATGACTGCCCAGCGCTTCATTACCATTGAAGAAAGTATCCGTGACATCTTTCCAGCCGTTCGCCAGTTTGCTTCCCCAGAAGATCGTATTGTTAGCTGTAAGTACCGAGCTGTCGTTGTTCAGAATCAGGGCTTGCTCGTTCAGGTTGACAAACCCCTGCTGGGGGTTGCCATAGGCATTCACGATCGTGCAGTTGTTGAGGGTCGGCCGGCTGTTGGTGTTTTGCATAAACTGGCCGTTCACACTTACGCAATTATTAAACACCGGGTTGCTGTGATTGACGTTGGAAATGCTGTAGCTCGTACTGTCGAAAAGGCACTTGGAAAAGATGGGGCTGCTGTTGTCATTATGCACCGCCGACGGAGCACCGGAGGCGAACCAGTTTTTGAAGACACAGTTGTTCACGATGCTGTTGCCCCCGCCGGCGTTGGCCAGCTGATAACCCGTCGAATTTTTGCCGCTAAACACACAGTTGCTTATCGACGGGTTGCCGGCGACCGCCGACACCATCGCATCGCCCGAACCGAGGCTCAACGTAAACGTGCAGCTGTCGACGGACCCGCTGGAATGATCGAACAGCAGGGCGCGCCCGGTAGCCGACGGCACAATAGATGAGAAGTCGGTATTCCCGTTGCCGGTGAACTGGCAATAACTGATTGCCGGTGAAGATTGGGACAGGCTAAGGACTGCCGCTCCCAGGTAATTGAAGGTCGTCATGTTCGTCGTCAACGTCGAGCGGGTTATGACGGGCGTGCTCGTATCGGTGATGAGGATGCCGCTGCTGCTGGTGCTGCCGTCGGTGGAAATACAGCTGAACTGGCAGTTGGTTACGCGAACCTTCGACCCGAAGCCGATATGCAGTGCGGGAGCGCTAAACCCGCCATCATAAGTCAGGGAACTGCCATTACTAAACACAAAGCCGTCGATCCGCGTGTTGCTGTCGCTGTGAAAAGCTTCGAGGACCGGCGATGCGGCGCCGTACTCACCGGCTTTATAGTTGCTTTGCAGCAGGGTTCTGTTGGCGGCAGGGCTCCGTTGCGGATCGGTCGGGTTCCCCGTTGCCGGATAACCGCCGAGGATCACCTTTCCGCTTTCCAGTTTGAATACGCTGTCCCGGCTCGAATTAGCGGTTAGATAAGTTCCCGCAGCGACCTTGATCGTGTCGGCGCAGTATAGCATCGCCTGCTGGAGGGTAGGGTAGGCGTCCTGCCAGGAACTGCCATTGCCCGCGCCGGTGGCGGCGGCATTTACATATACGGTGGTAAGCGGCGGGCCCGCAACGATCTGCAACTCATAGGCTCCCAGGTCTACCGTGCCCCCGTTGAAGATCCTGGGATTTCCGAGGATGTCAGTCGTAAACTCCGCTGCTGCGCTGTTGTCACCCGAATTGATCGCCGGAGAACAGGGTGCGGTCAGTTGAAGGCCGTCATCCGCCGTGAAGAATTTTCCATCCGCCCCGGCGGGATTGGCGATATTGAAAAAGCGGGGATTGTAATTGACGAGCAGTGTGCCGGCAGCGGATTGAGCATAGGTCTGCGTGATACAGTTCGCCGCGTCGATCGTTTGACCATTTGGAAGGATATCCCCGTTGAGTTCGCTGTAGTTGACGAGATTATTCCAAAAGATCGTATTGCGAAAGGTGGCCGTGCCCGTACCCCCGCCGCTGTAGCCCGCCCCCGTATTGTTGACGACGGTGCAATTGACCAGCCGGATGTCGGAGTTCTGACTATTGAGCGCACTGCCGAAGCTGTTGGCGGAAAAAATGCAATTGTAAAAGGTAGTGTTGGAGCCGCCGGCCTGGCTGAGAGCGCCATTCGAATTTTGATCCATGACGCAATCGGTAAAAATGGCTTGCCCGTTGTTGAGCGCAACGGCATTGTTATAATTGTATTGAAAGATAAGATGCCGGAATACCAGGCTGCCGGAATTCGTTACCTGCATCCCCGTTCCGTCATAGGCTTGTCCCGCATAGCCCTCCTGAACGAAAAAACCGTCCATTACGGTAGCCGTGTCGATCCCCGCGGCCGTAACAATTACACTGTTGGTGCCATTTCCGCGAAGGATAGTCTGCTGGTTTACCCAATCCCGGTTGGCATCGCCGGGATTTCCCGTATTGGGATAACCCCCCAGAAGACATACCCCCCGGATCAGCGAAAAAGTGGAATCTCCATACCCGACGCTTGAGGGCAGATAAATCCCCGCCGCCACTTTGATCGTGTCCCCGCTCTGCGCAAATTCCAGCGCCCATCTCAGGTTGGTAAAAGCATCCGCCCAGGAATCGCCGCTTTTGATGCCGGTGGCACCGGCGTTGACATAGTATGTCCTGGCGAAGGTCGGAAAAGAAAGTATCAGGCAAAGGTATAGGGTGGTCAGACAAGATCTCATAGCCCGGTAAAACTAATAATAAATGCGCTATTTTTATAGCATGAATTTCAAACGGATCAACAACATTTCGGGCTGGGTCGTCTGCGCGATCGCCTGCACGGTTTACATGCTTACACGCGAAGCCACAGTCAGCTTCTGGGACTGCGGCGAATTTATCCCTTGCGCCTACCGGCTGGAAATATCGCATCCCCCCGGTGCGCCGCTTTTTATCCTGCTCGGCCGGCTCTTTGTCATCCTCTTTAGCGGCAATATCGACGCGGCTACCGCCAACCCGCACGCCGCCTACCAGGTCAACCTGCTGTCTTCGCTGAGCAGCGGTTTTGCCATCCTTTTCCTCTTCTGGACTACCACCCGGTTTGCAAAGAAGCTGCTGGTCAAAAAGGACGAGCCCGTGACCCGGGGAAAGGCGATCGCCATCATCGGGGCCGGGGCGGTTGGGGCCCTGGCGTTTACTTTTTCGGATTCGTTCTGGTTCAGCGCGGTTGAAGGCATCGTCTTCGGGGTGTCGCCGCTGTTCATCTCGGCGGCGTTCTGGGCCATCGGGAAATGGGACGAACAGGCGGACCAGCCGGGTGCCGACCGCTGGATCATCCTTGTCGCCTATATCATGGGGCTGTCGATTGGCGTGCACCTCCTGAGCTTGCTGGCCATTCCCGCGGTCGTCATGACCTATTATTTCCGCCGGTTCAATTACTCCCGGCGGGGTATGGTGGTTGCCTTCCTCGTTGCCTGTGCGCTCACCGGTATCGTTCAGATCATTGTCATCCAATACAGCATCAAGCTGATGGGATGGTTCGAACTTCTTTTTGTCAATGACCTCAACCTCCCCTTTAACTCCGGCTGCTATTTCTTCATCGCCTTGCTGGCCGCGGGCATCATCTTCGGCATCCGATGGGGTATGCGGCGGAACCGGCAAGCTATCGTGCTCGCCCTCTATTGCTTTGGCTTTATCCTCATCGGCTATTCCTCCTATAGCGTGATCCTGATCCGCGCCAATGCCGGGCCGTCGATTAATATGCAAAATGTCGACAACCCGATCGACCTCGTCGCCTACCTCGACCGAACCCAGTACGGCGAATGGCCCATTGTCCGTGGCGCCGACTTTACCGCCCGCCCGACCGGGACAAAGGAAGTCGGTAACGTCTATGATAAAGACGCCAGGACCGGCAAATACGACGTGGTCGGAAAAAAGGTGACGTATGACTATGACCCGAATGATATCCACTGGTTTCCGCGCATCTGGGATATCGACAATTCCCAGGGGCATGTCGACTACTATAAATCATGGCTCGGGATCGACGGCACGGAACCGCCGTCCGCCGCGGATAATATAAAATGGCTGTTCGGTTACCAGTTCAACTGGATGTACTGGCGTTATTTTATGTGGAATTTTGCCGGCCGGCAAAACGATCTCCAGGGCACCGGCAATCCCCGTGACGGCAACTGGATATCGGGTATCGGGCCCATTGACAACGCCCGGCTTGGCGACCAGAGCGAACTGCCGGATTCGCTAAAGAACAATAAAGCCAAGGCTACCCTCTTCTTTCTGCCCTTTTTGTTGGGTATCGGCGGCCTGCTCTATCAATGGAAGCGAAGCAAGTCCGATGCGCTTGTTGTCTTTTTGCTTTTTTTCTTCACCGGGATTGCCATCATCCTCTATCTCAACCAGGCCGGGCCGCAGCCGAGGGAGCGCGACTACTCGATGGTCGGATCGTTCTATGCCTTCTGCATTTATATCGGCCTCGGCGTCCTTTTTGTTTATGACCTCTTGAGCAAACGTCTTACCGGCATTCGATCTGGCCTGGCGGCCACCGTCCTTTGTCTCGTTGCCGTCCCTCTCCTCATGGCCTTCCAGGAATGGCCGTCCCATGACCGCCACCGGAAGACGTTGGCCCGCGATATCGCCTACGATCACCTGGAGTCCTGTGCGCCGCCGCAGTCGATCTTGTTCACTACCGCGGACAACGATACCTATCCGCTCTGGTATGACCAGGAAGTCGAGAATACGCGACCCGACATCCGGGTAGTTATTACTACGCTTTTGGGGACGGAATGGATGATCGATCAGATAAAACGTAAGGTAAATGAAAGCGACCCCGTGCCGTTCAGCTGGTCGCACGACAAATATGCGGGGGATCTGCGGAGCTATATCCCCTATTATGACCGCAGCGGGTACCCGAAGGACAGCGCCATGGATCTTTCGGCCGCCATGGCGTTTTTCGGCAGCGACAGTAACCGCCTGCAGTCGAGCAGCGATGAGCCGATCAATTATATGCCGACGAAGAATTTCTCTATCCCGGTGGATAAAAAGGCCGTTCTCGCCAATGGAACGGTTTCCGCGGCCGACAGTGCGCAGATCCCCGACAGGATCACGTTTACGTTCCCCGGAAACGGGATGTACAAGAACGATCTCGCCCAGCTCAACATCATTGCCGCCAACAACTGGAAGCGCCCGATCTATTTTACATTCCCTCCCTACAACCTCGGGCTGGAGCAATATTGCGTCAACGAGGGTCTTGCTTACCGCCTCACGCCCATCCTTCAAAAGGACCGCAATGGCGGCGTCGACCTCATCGGCATGTATACTTCGCTGATGGCAAAATTCAGATACGGCAGCGCGCAGGAAAAAAATGTCTATTTTGATGAGAACGGACGCCGGGAGTTGCTGTCCATGCGCGGCGCCTTCGCTACGCTCGGCGCCGCCCTCGCCTCTGCCGGCAAAAAAGACAGCGCACTGCGCGTTCTCAACTACGGTTACAAGATGATCGATCCGACCACGCTTCCGTACGGCATGACCTCCGCTCGCAACATGGAGAATTTCACTTCCATGCAATATGCGCAGGCCTATTTCGCCGCCGGCGATACCAGGATGGCGACACAGATAGCCAATGCGACTATCAAAGATTGCCGCCAGCAACTGGCGTACTACACCGCGCAGGGTGACAATGCACAAGCGTATTTCCAACAGGACCAGCAGTCCGCAAGTTATATCATGCAGTCGCTGCAGGGAATGCTGAATAGTACTAAAGCTAAGGCTAATGGACAAACGAACGTTCCTTAAACGCGTCGCGCTCGCCGGACTGACGGTCCCGGGGAGCCTTGCCGCGATGGCCGAACGCGTTGCGAAGGCCGGCCACCGCCCCGCAACCGATCTCGCTGCCGACGACGAATTCTGGGCGGGCATCCGCGGCGGCTACCGGCTGAAGCCGGACTATGTCAATCTCGAGAATGGGTATTACAATATCCAGCCGGGCGAGATCCTCGACGCCTTTATTCAACATGTCAGGGACGTCAATTTTGAAGGGGCGTATTATATGCGGACGGTACAGTTTGAACGCAAAAAGGCGATTGCAGGGCGCCTCGCTGCGCTCGGCGGCTGTTCACCCGACGACCTCATCATCACCCGCAACACCACGGAATCCCTCGACATGATCATCGGCGGCTATCCCTGGTCTGCCGGCGACGAAGCCGTCATGGCCTACCAGGACTATGGCGCCATGCTCCGGATGTTCCAACAGGTCGAACGCCGCTTTGGGGTAGTGCGGAAGCTCGTCTCCGTCCCCAACCATCCCGCAAACGACGACGAGTTGGTTGCGGTTTACGAGCGCGCCATTACGACAAAGACAAAGCTGCTCATGGTGAGCCATATGGTAAATGTTACGGGCCAGATCCTCCCGGTGCGCAAGATCTGCGACATGGCTCACCGCCATGGGGTGGAAGTGATGGTCGATGCTGCGCATACCTATGGGCATATCCAGCATACCATCGCCGAGCTCGACTGCGACTACTATGGTTCGAGCCTCCACAAATGGCTGAGCGCGCCGCTTGGCGCGGGGCTGCTTTATGTGAAAAAGGAAAAAGTCGGCAGGATCTGGCCGCTGCTCGCTGAGCCCGATACCAGCGCAACGGGCATCGCCACACTCAATCATACAGGCACGCTACCCGTGCATACCGACCTGGCGATCGGCAATGCGCTGGATTATTATCATGCGCTCGGCCCCGAACGCAAGGAAGCGCGTCTCCGTTATCTTCAACAGTATTGGACCGCGAAGGCCCGCAACCTGTCCGGCGTAATCGTCAACACGCCCGAAGACCCCGCGCGTTCCTGCGCCATCGCGAATGTAGGGATAAAGGGGCTGAAACCGGCGGACGTGGCCGCGCAGCTGTTGGATCGGTATAAGATCTATACGGTTGCTATCGACATGCCCGAAGCGGAAGTCATGGGCTGCCGCATCACGCCGAATGTGTTTACAATGCCCGAAGAACTGGACCGGTTGGTGGATGCGCTTTCTTCACTTCGCCAGGCGCCGTCCCGAAGTGGCGCTTAAAGGCCCGGCTGAAATGGCGGGGAGCACCGCAGCGGAAGTGCGGACCGGGCGTCGATGCCCGCCCTCTATACACGTCCGGTGCACGCGAATTGGAAAGATTTCCGTATATTTATAAAACAAACCGTCCAATATGCGGACTCTGCTGACCATCTTCGCGTGCACCGCTTTTCTCACCCTCCGGGGGCAGATAGTACCGCCGCCGCCACAGCCGCAGCAGCCACACTTGATCATCCAGCCATTCTCCGGTATAAACATCGGGTATATGTTCGTCGGCAACGGCATAACCTATGTGTCGGCGCCGGTCGGGATCGCGATTTATCGTCCGTTGAACAACAACTTCACCGCGTTTACGGCCGCGACGCTCGCTCCGACCGCTTTTCATTTTACGAGCCTCTACAATACGCCGTTTCATAATCCCGCTTACGGCAGCGGCGGTTATACCGGCTTTGGCGCAAATGCCGCGGTTTCCGGCGGGCTGATCTACACGAATGACGCGCACACGTTTTCGATATCGGGAAGTATTTCCGTTCAGCGGGGAAGTTATCCGGTGTATGTCGCACCCGCGAGAACGACGGCGAGGAAACAATACTAGGTTGCTTAACTTTATCGTACTGCACTGGCCACGACAAACTCACCAGGGACGTCATAGCCGTCTCCATTTTTAAAGGGCGCAATTGAAGTCAGGTAATCGGCATGCACCTGTTCCTTTACGTCATCGGTGAACTTATGGTAGGCCAGGGCGACCGGGCCGCCGTCAAAGGCTGCGCCAAGCGCTTCCCGGTCATTGTCGTAATGCAAGATGGTCTGGACACAATCGGTCTGGATTCCGGAAAAACCCGCCGCCTCCAGGTTCATCTTCAGGGTCCAGCTCCCTTCATGCACCTCCACGGTGAGGCCGTCGGTGACGGTGGCCTTTGAGCAGCCGGTGCCCAGGCCAAAAGCCGGCCGCTGACCAAGTGCGCCGGCCACCCGGTGAAAACCGGATCGGATCTTTTCATTTCCAGCCATGGGAGATTGTTTTACGGAAGTTACTAAATTTTCGCCGGGCATGGGAATTGCAATCCACACTACGAACAGACCGAATCGCCAAACCTCTCTGTCTTCCCAATGCCAACCAGGGCAATCTGCACCGCAATTCTGACCGGCTTGAGCTCGATGTTATTCGCCCAGCCGGATTTTGTGTTTTCTCCTTCTACGATTCCGCACGGACAATATGGGGCAGTCTATACCCGCCAGACGCTTAAGGTGACCGGCGGCAAGGCGCCCTATAAGTTTTCGGTCTCAAAAGGGAGTCTTCCCGCGGGGGTCACTCTATCCGACGACGGGGTCTTATCCGGCACTCCGGTCGCGGCGGGAACCTACACCTTCACCGTTACGGCAAAAGGAAAGTCCGGCAGCGGGATTGGACCCGGCCAAGGTGGGGGCCCTGCCGGAGGTCCCGGGGCGCCGCAGTCAGGGACGCAAGATTACACGCTCGTCGTCGATCCCGCCACGCTGGCGATCACTGCCAACAATGCCAGCATCGATTATGGTGACCCGATGCCCACCTTCACGGTGTCATACACCGGTTTCGTCCGCGGAGACAATCCGTCAAGTCTAAACACAAAACCCAGCGCCAGCACCACCGCCACATCAACTTCCGATCCGGGAACCTATCCCATCACCGTCTCCGGCGCCGCCGACCCCAACTATACTTTTACGTACAACCCCGGGACGCTCACCATCCATGGCGTCGAGATTCGCGTCTCCGCCGCCGCGGCAACAAAACAATACGGTACAGCCGACCCTCCCCTGACCTATACGGTCGCCGGCTTGCCGGCCGGGGTCAGCCTCACGGGAAGCCTCAGCCGGGCACCGGGTGAGGATGTGGGTACCTATCCCATCACGATCGGCACGCTTACTGCCGGCGGCGGTTTCAAGATCCGCTTTTCCGGCAGCAACCTCACGATTACAAAGGCTTCGCAGCAGATCAGTTGGTCGCAGTCCCTTTCCGTCGGATGCGCGTCTTCCACCCAGGTGCAGCTCAACGCGTCGGCCAGCAGCGGTCTGCCCGTCATATATGCCGTATCCGATCCCCGTATCGCAACGGTCTCGGGGAATGTGTTGACATTGTTGCAACCCGGTACTGCGATCGTAACCGCGGGCCAACCCGGTAATGGCAATTACACCGCGGCTGCCGCTGTCAGCGACACCGCCGTCTATCAATCGACTTCCCTCATCAGCGCGCATTGGAACGACGTGATCTTCTTTGACAACAGCAGCGGAGATTATGTCGCCTGGCAATGGTATAAGAACGACAGCCTCATCGCGGGGGCTACCAGTCCGTTCTACAGTGCGACACCCTTGGATGGCAGGTACTATGTCGTGGCCACGGAGAAGGACGGCCAGCATATTCAAACCTGTTCGCTCACGATCACCCCCGGCATTCCGATCCCCGGCGGGATCAGCGTATACCCCAATCCGGCGACAAAGGGCTCTTCGGTTACAGTGGTCGCTAACTACTCCGCGAGTGCGTTGCAGGGCGCCACGTTGCAGGTTTCCGATATGAAGGGTAGGGGATTCCAGCTAATAAAGAATGTCACGCCGTCTATGCAGGTGCCCGTCCCGGCCGCAAGCGGCATTTATGTGATCGATCTTTTGCTCGCCGGCGGCCAAAAGACAAGCGTAAACGTGCTCGTGCGAAATTAGCTAAACCCAGATGGCATATGACCAAAACAACGATAGGGATCACCGGCTGCTTAATAGCGCTCTTCACAAGTACCCATGCCCAGCGGCTTACCATCGGGGTCGATGGCGGATTACAGGGATCGCGGTATACGCTAACCGGCGGTCAGACGAGTCGGTTACCCGGTGGATCGGTCAGTATCCTTTACGCCATCCCATTGAAAAGCGGGTTGGATCTGCTCACGGGTCTGAATGTCGGGGTATATCGCACGCAGGCCGCGTTGCCAGGCGGTTCAACGTATACTAACTACCAGGTGGATGACGAGGGTTCCGCATTTGTATATAGTGTGAAGCCGACCGGATACAAAGAAACGCAACGGTTTTTAGCCGCAGGTATTCCGTTGCTGTTGCAATATCATACTCCCGGCGCCCGCATCCAATGGTATGTCAATGCTGGCGGGAAGGTCATATTTCCATCAGGTATGACTACAAAAGCCTCCGCTCAACAGCTGCTTCTTTCCGGTTACTATCCGGATTATAATATCCAGGTATCCGATTTGCAGCAGCATGGTTTTGGCCCCGTCAAAAATTGGTCCGCCGGTTCGTCTGCGCAGCTAAAACCTTCCGCGGCCTTGGTTGCCGCCATGGGCCTCAGTTTTCCGTTGACGCGCAGCACGCGCGTCTATACCGGGATCTTTGTCGAATATGGGCTTACGGATCTGCGAGGCAAAACCGACAGCCTCCCGCTTTTTACCTATAGCCCCGCTGGGATCACCGGGGTAAAAAGCAATAGCGTGTTGAATACGCCGGGCGCCGGGTCGATGAGGATTTTTGCCGTCGGCCTGCAAGTCAGGCTGGGCTTTGGCTCGCCGCGCGCAAAGGCTACCGTGCATGCCAGCGCTGCCGTGCATGTCAAGGCCAAACCAAAAGCGCAACCTGCGACACCGGCCGCACCAATAAACCCAAATTACACGGCAGACTCCACGCTGAGCAATGACGAATTCGCGATCCTTCATCGACCCGTAATCTTCGGCGTCATCCAGGAAACGACGATTCCCGAGGCCCAACGTCCGCATTTGGATGACATAGCCGCTATTTTGATGGACCATCCGGCGCTGCGGATAACCATAGTCGGTCATATTTGCAATAGTTCGACCGAAACAGAGGACCCCAAAGTCGGTCTCGCGCGTGCAGACGCCGTTGCACGCTACTTGAAAGATAAAGGCATTCGACAAAATCGAATGGAAATCAGCTCGATCAACGAGACGGACCCGGTGCTGCCGAACAATCCCGGCGCGAATTTTCAGAAGCGGCGTGTGGTGATTAATATCAAGTAGCTGGGTGATGCACCTGTTGTCGTCCTGGGCGGGATCTATATTCAGGAGATAAAGCGGGTGGAATCCCTGATGGAGAACTTGCTTTTCGACAAGCCTTTGATTTAGCGCCAAAAGACTATATATTTGTCTTATGCGAATGACAATATCTGGCCTGCCCCGGCATTTCGACAAATTCGATCTTCAACGTCTCTTTAACCCCTTTGGCTGGGTAGACTATACAAGAATCCTTATTGACCCGCTTTCCGGCCTAAGCAAGGGAAAAGGAATCGTGGAGATGAAACGGGATGATGAGGCGCGAAAGGCCATGGCCGAGTTGCAGGGCAAGATATTGGCTACCAATCCGCTTAATATCAAAGAGGTTAAGGACACAGGCCCCAGGGAGCGGTAATCTTCATTTTACCCAATGCCCCGCCGAATCCTCACTTTTCTCGCTGGCTTTATATTCTTATGCTCATTGGCGTTTCCGGCCTTTCAAGTAGGCACCGACAGCCTGCTCGGTCTTGCCGTCCTGATCTACGGCTGGGTCACTTTGGGGACTTGGGTCGGCTGGTCATATGTGGCGAACCCGCTTTTTATTGTCACCCTGTTATTGTTCTTCAGACGCAACCGCATATCCCGTCGGATCGCCCTCTTCACCGCCGCCGCCGCCTTTCTGTTAGCCCTTGTTTTTCTACTCGTGAATGAGATTCCAGGTAAAGAGACCGATTTCCTGGTCGGAAAGGTCTCCCGTCAGACCGGGTATTGGGTTTGGCTTTCCAGTATGGCTGCGCTGCTGGTCGCCGCCGTTCTCAACGATCGTGAGCGTTCACCGGGTTGAAAGTACATCCCCGGGCTGAGCTAGGTCACATCGAAGGCGGTTGAAGCCTGCAGCGTAGGATGATGCACCTTAATTTATTTAGTGCAGACGGCCCGTTGATTTATTCCGCATTCTCCCGAAATTGCAACCTTATGGACTATTTTATCGTCGATACATACGAAGACATGAGCAAAAGGGCGGCGGAGATCGTTTTGGGCCAATTAAACGATTTCCCCCGCCTGCTCCTTGGTGCGGCCACCGGTAACAGTCCCACCGGTCTCTACGCCCGTCTCGCCGACGCGGCCCGCCAAACCCCGGCCGCATTTGATTCCCTGCGGATCGCGAAGCTGGACGAATGGCTGGGATTGCCGATGGACCACCCCGGTAGCTGCGAAGCTTACATCCGAGCTCACCTGCTCAAGCCATTGAACATCGCCGCGGACCGTTATTTTACATTTGAAAGCGATCCGGCCGACCCCGAAGCCGAATGCCGCAAGATCACGCGGACCCTCGAGACACAGGGCCCGCTGGACATTTGCATCCTCGGCATCGGCACAAATGGCCATATTGCCTTCAACGAACCCGCCCCTGCGCTTACCCCGCACGCGCATGTCGCCGCGCTGGCTAAATCTTCCCAGTCGCATTCGATGGTCGCGGGAAGCGGCAAACACCTGGTATCCGGTCTTACCGTGGGAATGGCGGACATTTTTAATTCACGTCAGATCATCCTGCTGATCAGCGGCACCTCCAAGCGCGAGATAGTGCGAAAACTAATGACGAAAGAGATAACGACCGGGAATCCCGCGTCGCTTCTTTGGCTCCATCCCAATGCGATCTGCCTGATCGACCGCGCGGCCGCTGAGTGATCGGATCGCTGCGGCCCTAGCGGAGATGCAGCGCCTCGATAAACGACATAAAAGCCTTGAAATAGGTTTCTCCGATCGGGATCTTCACCGCCCCGACCCAGACTTCGTTCTCTTTCACGCTGGAGATCGCGGCTTTTGCCACAATATAGGAGTTGTGGACCCGAATAAATTTATCGCCGGGGAGCTGTTCTTCCAAGACTTTCAGTCGCTGCAAACTGACGATCTTCTGCTGACCCGCATGGATGGTGACATAGTTTTTTAGTCCCTCGATATACGCGATCTCGTCCAGCATCACCTTGACAAACCGCGTCCCTTCCTTTACAAAAATGTATCCGGCCGCGCCCGGATTCGCCCCCGAACCCGCCGCATCCGGCAACAACAGCCGCTGTTCGACCTTTCCCACCGCTTTCACAAATCGTTCGAATGTAATCGGCTTTTTGAGATAGTCCACCACATCCAGATCATAACTCTCCAGCGCAAAATCCGAAAACGCCGTCGTCAAAATGACCAGCGGCGGGTTAGCTAACACCCCAAGCAAGGCCAGACCCGTCATCTCCGGCATCTGGATATCGAGAAAGAGCAGATCCGCCGGCTGGGTCTTTAGCGTCTCCATCGCCTCCAACGGATCGCTGCTGACGGCCGTCAGCGTCAGCTCCGGCAGCTTGCCGGCATATAGTTTTAGGAGGTCGCAGGCCATTGGCTCGTCGTCGATGATATGACAGCGGATTGTCATGGGTAATTAATAATTAAGTGAACGTAATACACATCTTCCCGATCGTCTATATCGAGGGTATACCTTCCGGGATAGCTGAGATCCAGCCTGCGCTGAACGTTGGTCAATCCGATCCCGGGTGTCGGCTTGCCTTTGACCGCCTTCGCGGGCTTGCTGTTCCCTATCCTGTACTCCAACCGTTCCTCGTCGACTTCCAGCCGTGCCCGGATCCAGGCGGGGGCGGATGTGCCGCTCGCGCCGTGTTTGAACGCATTTTCCAGAAAAGTGATCAGGATCAGCGGCGAGATCAGGAGGTTGGTCCGACCCACTACCTCGAAGTCCAGCCGCACTTCGTCGCGAAGTCTGAGTCGCTCGAGGTGGATGTAGTGTTGCATGTATTCGATCTCCTTTGCGAGCTCTACTTTATCCCGACTGGAATCAAACATCATATACCGCATTACCTCCGACAGCTTTGCAACCACCAGCGGCGTCGAATCCGACCCGATCGTCGCCAGATAAAAAAGGTTGTTTAGCGTGTTGAACAAAAAATGCGGATTGACCTGCGCCTTCAGGAACTTCAGCTCGGCGCTTAGCTTTTCCTTTTCCAACTCCCGCCGCCGCGCATCCAGTTCCAGCCAGTCTGCGGCAAAACGCAACAGGCCCACGAACACTACGATAAAAAGATCGCTAATGATTCCTTGTACCACCAACGAGGTCGTCATTCCGCTTATGGCCGTCGCTCGCTCAAAACCAAAAATCAGGCCATCGACTTCGAATCGCAGGAATGTAAGCAACGCAAACGAGAGCATAAAGGCCGTGACAAATGCCCCGATCTTTTTTCGGATCAGCAAGGCGGGGATCAGGTAAAAATAATTCAAATAGGATAGCGCAGCGACATATCCTACGCTGATCGCCGTCTCACCCAACACCCGACCCCAATCGATCCCCGTCCCCTTTTGATATGAGGCGATATGGTTGATCAGAAAGGAAACATACACCGCCCAGAAAGCAGCGTGGAAGAGGAGTATGCGTTTTTGATGTTTCGTGATCGGCATATTAGCGCCAGACAAGGTACGGCAATCGCCCAAAATCTTCCGCTCATGCGCCGCCGATCCGTCAATTAGTATCGCCGATCGGTCAAATAGCGGATCGTTGCGCCCGGATTTGGGCTATTTTGCCGACAAAACCCGCGATGAACCGCATCCTGATCACGATAGGGTGTTTCTTTCTACTTTCACATGCCTCCACACAGGGCGTTATAAAAGACTCGATAACGGGCGTCGGGATACGATTCGCAACGGTCGAACTGCGCAATCGAAGCAACGATAGCATCTGGCAGACTGCCATCACCGATGAAAAGGGTCGGTTTCGATTTCGCACTCCGCCTTCCGGAGATTTTGACATCAGAGTCACGTCCATCGGATATTTCTCGAAGACCGTCCCGGTTACCGCCGGTTTAATTCTCCTTTGCCCCGGTACCGACATGCTAAAAGAAGTTGTCGTCGACGGCCGGAGATCCCTGATTGAAGAACGGCTCGACCGGACCGTTTATAATGTCGAACGCGACCGCTCGCTCCTCGGGGGCGACGCAACCGACGCCCTGCGCCACGTACCCCTCCTCTCCGTCGATATCGACGGAAATGTCACCCTCCGTGGCAGCGCGAACTTAAAGGTCCTCATAAACGGCAAACCGTCGACCATCACCGCCGATAACCTCGCGGATGCGCTCAAGCAGATCCCCGCCGACCAGATCAAATCAATCGAAGTGATCACCTCGCCGTCGGTCAAATACGATGCGGAAGGGTCAGCGGGCATTATAAATATCGTTTTAAAGCAAAACCGCTTAAAGGGCATCATCCTGAACCCGGACATGGCCATTGGTACCCGCGCGGCCTTTCTTGGCATCGACGGGGCGTACAATAACCGCACGATGGGTTTTTCCGTCGGCGGCTTCGGCCGGGCGTCCTACAACGTCACTGGGGCCTACCACAACGTCCAGCAAGTGGGACAATCTTCGATGGACCAGACGGCCGCCGTCCGAAAGAACGATATTGCAGCCAACTACAACGCCGGCTGGGAATTCGAACCGGATAGCGACAACGTCCTGACTGCCTCCCTGCGCTATACCGAGCTCAACAACCAAAACGACCAGAACAACCTGCTGACCCGCTTCTACCCAAGCGCTACGCCAGGTGGCTTGCCGCCTGATAGCACCCTGCTCGACCAGGTCGCCGTTGCCAACCGATCGGGGACGGTGGACGCCAGCTTTGACTACACGCATACGTTTGACCGGCCGCAGCGGGAGTTCTCCCTGCTGACCCTTTATAGCCGCACCGACCGGACTACCGGGTTCACGACGCTCCGGCAGGACCCGCTGACCGACACCCTCACGGGCCGCTTGCGAAACAACGACCAAAGCTCCAACCAGGAGATTACCTGGCAGGCCGATTTCCAAACGCCGATCGACTCCACCCAACTGCTGGAGCTGGGCGGAAAATTTATCACCCGGCAGGTTTCCAGTAATTATCAGTACTTCAGCGCCTCCGGTGACAAGGACTATCTCCCCGATGCCTCTCCATTCCTGAGCAATCAATTCCGATATCACCAAAACATTACCGCCGCCTACCTCGAATACACCTGGACGCCAAAAGCCTCCTACAGCCTGCGTGCGGGTCTGCGTTATGAATACACCGCCATCACCGCGCGGCTTGTATACTCAGCCGCGGCCATCACGATCCCCTCCTATGATGTCTGGGCGCCGGCCGTCAATTTCGGCCGCAAGCTAAACAACGGTAAGTTGATTCGACTGTCCTGGACCGTCCGTATCCAGCGGCCATCGATCCAGTTCCTCAACCCGAACGTCGTCGCCAGCAATCCCGGAACCCTCGCCACCGGCAACCCGGCGCTTGGCCCCGAACATTCCAACGACCTCGAGTTGGGCTACAACACCGCCATCGGCGCGACAACCATCGGCTTCGCGGCGTTCTACCGCCACACGACAAATTCCATCGAAAGTATCAGCCTCTCGACCCCGAATGGGGACACCATCACACGCTCCTATGCGAACATCGGCAAGGAATCCACGACGGGCCTCGACGTCTTTTACAACCTGTTGGTCGGTGATAAGCTTTCCCTTAGCGGCGGCGCCGACCTGTTCTACACCACGCTTGCAAATCCACCGCTTCGCAACAGTGGCTGGGTCGTCAGCGCACGCCTTTCCGGCGGTTATACCTTTATAAAGGGGTGGTCCATCTACCTGTATAGCTTCTTCCGTGGCAGCCAGGTCCTGCTGCAGGGATATCAAACCGGCTATCCTTTCTACAGCCTGACATTGAAGCGCGACCTGAAGAACAAAAAGGGAACTCTCGGCGTCGGTGCGGAAAATTTTCTCGGTTCGGGCATCACCGTCAGTAACACAATTTCATCATCCGGCATCTCCCAATCCTCGACAACGCTCACCCATGTCCTCAGCCTACGCATCTATATGAGTTTACGGTTTGGGAAGCTGAAAGTCGAAAAAGCCGAACGGCAGAAAAAGTCGGTCGTCAACGATGACCTGAAGCAATGAAATCGCGAACTTTAGGTTATGCGCACTCACGGTCATCTCGAAAATATCTTCGCCACATTATCGTGATACAGCTTGCGCAGCATCGCATCCGAGAGGTCCAGCCCGTATAACGGCCAGTGATAATCGAGAAGCCACTGCTCATAAAAATGCTCGTCCTGCGTTTCGAGGATCCGGAAGGTCGTCCGGTACATCCGCGTCGAAAAGCCCATGTCCGTCCCATAGACCAGCCGGTCTGCATATTTTTCCATAAAGGCTTTTGTAAAACGTGGTACCGGCGCGATCTCTCCGTACCGTGCGGCGATATCCGCCCAAAGGTTGGGATAGTTGTCGAAGAGCCTCCCCAGGGCGTTCAGGTCGGAACAGCAATTGGCGAGATGACAGGCGATAAAAGTGGTCCTGGGATTGTCGCGAACGGCGTTCTCGAGTGTCCGGACAAGCTGGTCGTGATCCAAAATGCCTTTCCTGGACAGGTCTACCTTCCAGGTCGCGGCATTCATCAACCCATCGTTGGCCGAGTCGGGGGGAAGATACATCCACGCGTCTTCCGCGACATGAATGCTCACGGGCATGTGCAGCTCGGCGCATTTGACCAGCAGCGGTTTCATCTGCGGGTCGTCTATGTGCAGCCCATAACCCGCGACCGGCTTGGAGTAGAGTTCTCCGAGCCCTTTATCTCCCAATTCGCCTACCCCAACAGCGCCCTGGCGGTGACATCGTTCGAGTTCCGCGACGGCATGCGCCTCCCAGCCCGGCTTCTCATAGCCCGAATAGTCGAACCCACACCATATTGCGAACCGGTCCTTGTATCGCTTGTATTTTTCTACGATCGAATCGAACCTCGGCCCCGTCGAATAGGTCAGGATCATCGTCTTCTCAATTCCAACGGAATCCATGATCCGCACCCACCGATCCACTTCCTCATCCGACGCCGCATAGTCGTGCGAATGAAAATCGATCACCGGAAATCTCGCCTTTTTGACGATCGTCTGTGGAGTCCGGTAAATAGATACCGGGTGATAGTTTTTTAATTTTAGGTCGTTGGCGTTCTGGCACCGCCCGGGTTGCGCGATCAAAAGAAGGACCGCCGACAGCGGAGGTAACAGAAGGGTCGCCGAGATTCCGGGACATTTATGCGCATGATTTACAAGTATACGCATCTTTTTAGCAGGTTTATGCGAATATACACCGCTTTGCCCCAATTTGTACGTCCTGCGACCTTCACTCGCTCCGCAGACTCCGCACCGGACTCCGCACCGCCGCCCTGACCGTATTCAGGCTAACCACGACGAGTGTCAACAGCAAAATAACCCCACCCACCAAGATAAAGACGAGAGGATTGATCGAGATCCGGAACGTATACTTTTCGAGCCAGCTGGTCATCGCCCACCACGTGAGCGGGACCGCAATGACAAATGCAAGGAGTACCAGCCGGAGGAACTCCTTCGACAGCATCAGCAGCAGCCGGGCAACGCTTGCACCGAGCACCTTGCGGATACCGATCTCCTTGATCCGTTTTTCGATCGTAAATGACGCTAGCCCCGCCAGTCCGAGACAACAGATAAAGATCGCCAGGCCTGCAAATATATTAGTGATCTGGCTGATGAGATCCTCGGTTAAGAACTTCTTCGCGAATTCCTGGTCCGCGAATTTGTATTCGAAAACGGTCGCGGGGCTGAACTGCCTGACGATCGGTTCGATGGCGGCAAGCGCCTCCCGGGGCTGCACGCCGGGTGCCAGCCGCAGGCTGATCGTCGCCGTATTATAGGGTTGATAATAGATCATCAACGGGTCCACCGGTTTGTAGGGACTTTCCATCACGACATTGTCGGTGACGCCGATCACCGTAAATTTCCGGGGGCCATACCGGAGGACCCGCCCGATCGGGTTGGTGAGATGCATGGCGTCAACCGCCGCCTTATTCAAAAGTATCGTACCGGAATCCGAGGGTGTGCCGGAAAAGTCCTTGCCTTCTAGCATTTTCACTCCGAGGGTTTTTGCATAATCCTTGTCGGCAGCCTGACCGCAGAAAATGATCTCGGTCCCCGCGGGCTCATCATCCCATTCCGGCGAAGGGCTCCGCCACCAGATATCGGTGACGGGCGACAATGTCCGCGTAACCGAAGCCACCTTTCCGGTTCGGATCAACTCCTGTTTGAATGCGTCATATTTGTTGCCGAGGTCGCCGTCTTGCGGCAGCATGATCAGGTTATCCGGGTTGTAGCCGAGATCCCGGTTCTTGACATATTGGAGCTGGCGGTAAACAATGATCGTGGCCGAAATCAACAGGATCGAGATCACGAATTGTCCGACAACGAGTATCCGCCGCGGTAAGACCGCCCGCCGGCCGGACAGGATAGCCCCTTTCAGCACTTTTACCGGTTGGAAGGAGGAAAGATAGAACGCGGGGTAGCTTCCGGCCACGAGACCCGTCACGAGGATCAGCGCCGCAACGCCAGTCCAGAACAGGGGATCACCCGGGTCGATCACGATGTGCTTCCCTGCCATCGTGTTGAAGGCGGGGAGCAACAGCATCACCAGCAGCGCGGAAAAGAAAAAGGCGATGCAGGTGAGGATAATGGATTCGAAGAGGAACTGCCGCCGCAACTGCCCGTTGTCTGAGCCGAGTGTTTTCCGGATGCCGACCTCTTTTGCCCGCTGCTCGGACCGCGCCGTGCTGAGGTTCATAAAATTGACACACGCGATCAGCAGGATGATGAGGGCTACGACGGTGAACAGCCGCACATATTCGATCATCCCCCCAACGCTTCTCCCATCCCTGAAATCACTGTATAATCTCCATTTGTTCATGGGCCACGCAAAGTAACTGCTCACCTTATCCTCCGGGTTATGCGTATGCATGATCTCGTTGGCCGCTTTTTCCAACTGCGCCTGCCCGGTCCCGGGATTCACCTGCACAAAGACATTCCAGGATGAGTTTTGCCACTCCGCCAGTTGCCGTTGCATATTCGAATAGTCGAACAACCGCACAAAGTCGAATTTGAACGTGGAATTATCCGGCGGGTCGGCGACAACCGCGGTGACCTTGTAGCTTTGGTCATTGTCCATCTTGAGGGTTTTATTGATCGGGTCCTCGCTCCCAAAAAAAGCCTTAGCCGCCGACTGTGTCAACACGATCGAAGATGGGTTGGTAATGGCCGTTGCCGCGGTACCCCGCAGGAACTGCCACGTAAACATATCAAAGAAATGCTCACTCACCGTATAGCCATTCTTTTTAAGGCGGTTGTCGCCATACTGTAGGGTATGACCTTGCGGGTAAGTCATTTCCACCGCATACCGGATATTCGAATAGCCGGACCCGAGCGACCGCGCCAACGGAAAGACCATATTCTGGTCGGTAAAGACACGGTTCTTAAAGTCCCGGTTGGCGATGATCTGGTAGATATCGTCGTGATTTCGATGAAACCGGTCGTAAGATAACTCATCGTGTACCCATAGCAGGATCAGGATGCTGCACGTCATCCCGATTGTCAGGCCGAGGAGATTGGTACCGGCAAATGCCTTATGGCGGAACAGGTTTCGCCAGGCTATCTTGAAGTAGTTGCGTAGCATATCGGAAAGATTGATTCGGGAATCACCACCAAGACGATGCCTAATTGCTATTCGCTGATTGTGAATAGGATGCAAGGGGTTCTATCACGCATTTGTCCGCTTTCGATACAACCGGTGTACGATACCTCGCTTGTTCAGGGTAAAGGGTTATATTTGAATATCGGCCGGTAGCAGCGGCCAGCGTCTCATTTTTGAAAACCCCTGATCGCCGTATGAGAAGATTTACACCCCTATGGACCGGCATGCTCTTGCCGGTCGCGTTTGCCGCTTGCACGCGGCATATGACCGCACCCCAGACACCACCGACACCCCCGGTTCACACTATACCGGTATATCAGCACGTTTCGGTCACGACCCAGCACAACGATAATTCACGCGCCGGATTGAATAACAATGAACTGTCTCTGACGACATCCAACGTCAATACCCGGCAATTTGGAAAACAATTCGTTTTAAAGGTGGACGACCAGGTGTATTCGCAACCCCTGGCTGTCGGCAAGCTTTCCATCGGGGGCGGTACCCACAACGTTGTCTTTATCGCCACGGTTAACAATTCCGTCTACGCCTTCGACGGCGACAGCGGAACCCTGTACTGGCAAAAAAACTATACCGCCGCCGGAATGCGTCCGCCGGTGAATACCGACATGAATTCATCCTGGTGCACGCCCTATACGGATTTTACAGGCAACATCGGGATTGTCGGGACGCCGGTGATCGATACTGCTTCGGGTCGTATGTACTTTGTGGCAAGAAGCACAGACGGCAACAACTTCGTACAGTATCTGCATGCGATCGATATCGTGACGGGCGCGGAGTCGGCGGCCGGCCCGGTTAGGATTTCGGCCAGCGTATCCGGCACCGGAGATGGCAGCGTTGGCGGGGTCGTCAGTTTTGATCCTCGCCGGAACAATCAGCGCCAGGGGCTGACGCTGGTGAGCGGGACGGTCTATATCACCTGGTCTTCCCATTGCGACTGGAACCCATATCACGGCTGGATCCTCGGCTACAACGCCCAAACCTTACAACTCGTTACCGTATACAACGATACACCCAGCGGCGAGAATGGCGGGATCTGGGAGAGCGGGATGGGCATGGCGGCGGACAGTGCCGGCAATTTGTATGTAACAACCGGCAATGGAACCGTCGGTCAGGGCAACCTGTTTACCCCCACCGGAAACGGAACGTACGAAGCCAACCCGAATCCTGATCCGACCAACCTGGCCAACCGCGCCGAAAGCGCTCTAAAACTTACCCCTTCCGGCGACAGCCTGCTGGTCGCCAGCTATTTTACCCCCTTTAACTATCTGCAGGCCGATACAAACGATGTGGACTATGGCTCCCTGGGTACTTTCCTGATCCCGCATTCGAATTATTATGTGACGGGGGCAAAAGACGGCAATATCTATTTGCTTGATAAGGACAATATGGGCGGCTACTCTCCCTCTTCCAACCAGATCCAGCAAACATACTCGATCGTCGGAAGCATGCATTGCCAGCCAGCGTACTACAGGGGACGGACCATTGAGCTGGTATATGTGTGGTCCGAATATGATGTTTTACGTTCCCTGGCCTTCAGCCGCACCTCGAACACCCTTTCGTCCTACCAAAAACTGTCCGGCTCGACGGGCCCCCAGGGCGCCACGGGCGCGGTCATCTCCGTCTCGTCGAATGATACGACCAGCGGTACCGGGATCGTTTGGGCCGCCTATCCCGAAGCCGGGAATGCCGGCGCTACACCGGGAGTTTTGCGGGCCTTTGACGCGAACGATATCACGCATGAGTTGTGGAATTCCGATATGACCATAGGGGACGCGCCGGGCACATTTGCAAAGTTTTGCCCGCCGACCATCGTAAACGGGCACGTTTACCTCGCGACCTTCTCTAACCAGGTGGTAGTATATGGATTGAAGTAGGGCGCCGGATATCTTCTTAAAAAAAGATTGGCCCCGTTGTCCGGTTTTCGGTCGCTGTGGTGTCTTCCCCAAAATAATCCCCATATGACTAATTCCTTTCAGCGGTGCCTGCCCGCCGCCGGCCGGTTTACCATTTTGGCATTGGCCAGTATTTTAGCCGCAGTTCTGCCCGTTGGCGGCCGCTCTCAAACCCCCGATCCAAAGCCGCTTGACAAAATGCCCGCCGACCTGGAAATGGCCTTCGCCCTGACCGCCCTGCCGGCAACCGTCCGGTCCGGAGCAGCCGTTTACCTGCTCGATCCGGCAAAAGGATACTACGTGGCGCGTAAAGGCTCGAACGGATTCGCCTGTCTGATCTCCCGAACGGAATGGGAATGGGGAAATTTCCGGAACGACCTCTTCGCGGCAATGGGTTTTGACCCTGAAGGCGTCCGGACCATCTTGCCGATCTATCGGGATGAGGCTGCCATGCGAGCCTCGGGAAAGTTCACCGCGCTCCAGGTAAAAGACACGATATTAAACAGGATCCGTAAGGGCATCTATAAAGCGCCCGCAAAAGGGGGCATCTGTTACATGCTTGCCCCGGTCATGCGCGTGTATACCGGCAATCCTCCGAGTGAAACCGTTAAAACGATGAACATGCCGCATTATATGTTTTATGCCCCCTACCTGACGGATGCGGACGTGGGCACGGATCCAAATTCACCGAACGGCCCCTGGATGGTCAACCCGGACGAAGCCGTCCTCGGCAAGCGAAAGACGCCATACGGGTATCTCATCATGCCGCCCAACGAAAAAGAGACGGCAAAGATCATAAGCGACAACAAGGACCTGCTAAAGAAGCTGGCGGATTACAGTCCGTATTTCAGGATGGACGGCATGGCGATGCGGCATTGAGGAGAAAATTCCTGGTTTTGCGCGCCCACACGGATAAGATCCACAATTTTATCGACGCGATTGAGGCGAGAACGGTGTTTGACTATGTTTCTCTATGACCCGGGCAACGTCGTTAAGTTTTCGTAAATTTACGTAGGCTTCAAATATCGGGTTATGGTTTTAGATGTAAATGGTGTCAAGCACCAGGTAACGGCGGACCCTGATGTTGCATTGTTAAATGTTCTACGCAACCACCTGGATCTGACCGGCAGCAAATTTGGCTGCGGTGAGGGCGCGTGCGGAGCTTGCACGGTGCTCGTCAACGGAAGACCTACGCGATCTTGTATTACTCCCGTCAGCGCTGTCGCCGGCAAAGAAATCACAACGATTGAGGGCCTCGAAAAAAATGGCAAACTGCATGCCGTGCAGGAAGCCTTTCTGGCAGCCGACGCTTTCCAGTGTTCTTACTGCGCATCGGGCATGCTCATGTCCGCGGTCGCCCTGCTGAACAGCAACTCTTCGCCTTCTGAAGAGGCAATCGTAAGAGCGATGAACGGCAATATTTGCCGGTGCGGAACCTATCCTTTTATCATAAAGGCCATTTGTCTGGCTTCCACACCTAAATAACCTGCCATGGACAATCACGACAATACACTCAGCCGTCGCAAATTTCTTAAGCTTGCCGGAGGTGGGTTGGTGGTGGCTGTCGTGTCGCCGGATTTTCTTTCCTTTTCCCGCGCATTCGCGCCATCGGGACCCCCCGACGCGCCGGTAAGCGAGGTGAGTGCATGGCTGCATATCGCTGAAGACGGCCAGGTCGCCGTCTACACCGGAAAAGTTGAGGTCGGACAGAATATCCGTACCTCCCTGTCTCAAATCGTCGCGGAAGAATTGAAAGTACCGGTTTCGTCCATAACGATGATTATGGGCGATACGGATCTCGTGCCCTATGATGCCGGCACCTTTGGGAGCAGGACCACCCCGCAAATGGGTACTCAACTGCGTAAAGCCGCCGCCACCGCCCGCGAGGCGCTCCTGGAAATGGCTGCAAAAAAGTGGGATGTGGCGACTGCCGGCGTAACGGCGGACAATGGAATGGTAGTCCACCTCGCGACGGGTCAGAAAATGAGCTATGGAAGTTTGACAAAAGGGCAACAAATCCTCCGCACCATATCGGATGATGTGGCGCTGATCCCGGCAAAAGACTGGAAAATTGCCGGTAGGACGATCCCCAAAGTGGAGGGCAGACTATTTGTCACCGGTAAACACGAGTATACTTCAGACATGGCAGTTCCGGGAATGTTGTATGGTAAAGTATTGCGGCCGCCGTCGTATAATGCAAAATTGGGTGCCCTGGATATTTCAAAAGCAAAGACGATACCCGGCGTAACCGTAGTCCGGGATGGGGACTTTGTAGGCATAGCTGCGTCGGATGTCAATAGCGCGGGAAAGGCCCTGCAGCTGATCGATGCCCAATGGCAGGAGGAAGACGGCCAGCCATCCGCGGAAAACATCTTTGACTACCTGATAAAACATGCTTCCGGAAGAGAAGGGGGGAGAGGCGCGGAAGGGGAGAGAGGTGGGGAGAACACGAAAGGCGATGCGGACGCCGGCCTAAAGGAATCTGACTTCCAACTTCGGCAGACCTACCACGTCAATTACATCGCACACGTGCCTCTGGAGCCGCGGGCGGCGCTTGCCAATTGGGTCGACGGTAAACTTACGGTGTGGACGGGAACACAACGCCCGTTTGGGGTCCAGGAAGATCTCGCGGGGTTCTTCAAATTACCAAAAGAGAAAATTCGCGTGATCGTACCCGATACAGGATCCGGCTACGGTGGAAAGCATAGCGGTGAAGCCGCACTCGAGGCGGCACGCATGGCAAAGGCCACAGACAAGCCTGTTAAGATCGTGTGGACAAGGGAGGAAGAGTTTACCTGGGCCTACTTTCGCCCGGCTGGTGTAATCGACGTGGCCGCGGGGGTAAAAAATGACGGGACCATCTCCGCCTGGAAATTTCTCAACTATGGTTCAGGCAGCGCAGGGATGGATACGCAATATGATACCAAAACTAAATTCATCACCCACTATCCATCAAAAACGCCTTTAAGACAAGGGTCGTACCGGGCGCTGGCGGCCACAGGAAATGTTTTTGCCCGGGAATGCCATATGACCGATCTCGCCAGGGGAATAAAGATGGACCAACTGGAATTCCGGCTAAAAAACCTGGAGGATGACCGGTTCAAAGCGGTCCTTGAAGCCGCCGCAAAAGCGTTCGGGTGGGCTGGCGCAAAAAGTCCCGGCCACGGCTTTGGAATAGCGGGCGGTTTTGAAAAGGGAGGTCACATCGCTACCTGTGCCGAAGTCCAGGTGAATGAAGACAAGGAGGTCAAGGTGATCCGGATAACACAGGCATTTGAATGCGGCGCCATCGTGAACCCGCACCAGCTGGAAAACCAAATCACCGGCGCCATAATTCAGGGCCTTGGCGGCGCGCTCTTCGAGAGAATTGATTTTGCCGATGGGAAAATACTTAATTCAAGCCTCACCGCGTATCGGGTTCCCCGCTTTAGCGACATCCCAAAAATCGAGGTAGTGCTGATCAACCGAATGGACCTTCCCTCGGCAGGCGCCGGGGAAGCAGGCATCGTCGGTATCGCCCCGGCCATCCGAAATGCCATCCTGGACGCCACCGGGACCGGGCTTACTACGTTACCAATGATCCCGGGCGGGACGCTGAGCTGATTCAACGCCATAGAGCGGGTTTCGCGACGATCGATCAAGAATCGGCTTCCAGTTTTTCTCTTAAGACCAACAACTCCCGTTTTCTTCTTTTGCTCTGGCCAAGCCCTTTGCGGCCGGCATAAATGGCAAAGAAATACGAAATCAGAATTACCGAGCCCACACTAAGGAATTTCCCGGCTTCCCAACCACTAAGGACCATGATCGCTCCCATGGGAAGGGAATTCCATAGAATAATGGCGGATAGACGTACCCGGTAGTTCGCAACGGAAATAGCGTAGTTGAGGTCGCCGTGGATGGAACGATCAAACCTTCGGCTCGCCTTTATCCTCTCGATCCTGCTTATCACAATATACGCAACGGTGGCAAACATCCAGGTTGTTTCGACATACATAAATATATTCGCCCCGGACTGGAATGGGTTGAGTGTTAGTAAAATGCAGCCGGCTACGAGATTTACAAAAATCAACAACCACTCGCTGATATCGGTATGCCGGAGCACGCCGGTCATTTTTGATTGAATGCGTGCTTGCAGCGCATTTTGATCGATAACATAGTGGGGACGATTCTCCTGGGCGGCCCAGATCTCTTTTAATTCATCAAATTCGATGTTGGTCATAATTTTTTGATTTAGCGATAAGCTGCTTTTTAATGCGGTTGATCTTCACCCCGACGTTTGACTCGCTGATGCCCAGTATGGCGGACATCTCTTTATAGCTGAAACCTTCGAGCAGGAGCAAGGTGATGGACCGGTCAATTTCATCCAGCTTTGATATTTCCCCGTAAAGCCATGAAAGGCGTTCGTCCATGGGTGATCTGCTTTCCTGAAGGAGATGCTGCAGATTATCGAGCGGTTCGGTACCGGAGTATTTTTTCTCCTTTTTCGTCCATTTGATGGCCGTGTTTAGTGCGATACGGTAGAGCCATGTGGTAACGGCCGCCTCGTGCCGGTATGCGGGAATAGAACGCCAAACCTGGACGATGATCTCCTGGAAGAGATCGCCGGGGTCTTCCGTTGTATATGCCCGGACGACTTTAAAGATGAGCCCCTTATGTAGCCTTAACCATTCTTCCAGTATATCCAACTGTTCCTTTTCGCTCACGCCGGCGGTTTTTTATCAATTAGTATGCAAAAGTGCCTCGTTTCTTACATTATCCGGCGAAAAATGTATCACAATCTGCCTATTCTCCGATAGACGTATGACATATGGTGTGGATACTTCTGGAAAATCTGTAGCTTTAAGTAAATTCAGCGCCATAAAGTCGCTCCATGAGAAAGAGATACATCGCTCTGCTTCTGGCGCAATTTTGCATTTGCGCTGCATCTTTTGCCCAGCATTCCAATTTGAACGAAGGTTATTCAACCTACCTGCCGGAAGTGCGGCATCGAGAATGGCAATAAATAAATTCACAATACCATGGTACCAAGATATGCCGCTTCCCTTCTGACCGCCTTTATGTTTACCCACCAAATTCTGGCGCAATCGATCACCAAATCCCCAACCAGCCACGCACAAAACATTTCCCAAATCCTCATCCGCCAGGACAGCCTGCTATTTGACATCGCCTTTCACACCTGCGCACTCACCGACCTCCCCAAAATCCTTAAAAAGGATTTCGTTTTCTATCATGACGGCAGCTACTCCAACCTCACGAGCGACCAGGATTACAAGAGTTTCGCGGAAAGCCTCTGTCAGGCGAACGGCGGTGACACACGGATGCGCCGCGAGATCCAGAAAGGAAGTTTACAGGTGTTCACACCGAATGACGTGGAAGCGATCCAAACGGGTATCCAGCGTTTCTATATCCAGCAAAAAGGGCAGAAGGAAAGGATCGTCGAAGAATCCAAATTTTCCCGTATGTGGCGCCTGACCGACGGCCAATGGAAGATGGCAAGCGAACTCGACTACGACTTAAAAACGCAATTCCCGGACGATACTTCCGGGACACAGAGATTCCAGCCCGCCCCTTATGTCCCGGTGTCAAAGGAGTTATTTGATACAGTTGCCTATATGGACAGCGTCTACTTCGATACGTATAATACCTGCAACCTGGAACGGATGGCGTCGCTCATGGCGGATACCATGGAATTTTATCACGACCGAGGCGGCCTCATGACATCGAAAAGGGATTTTATCGAAGCTATTCACAACAACATTTGCGGAAAAGTCAACCGTCGGCTCGTCCCGGGCAGTCTTGAAGTTTATCCGATCCATGACTACGGTGCAGTACTCATAGGATATCATCAGTTTTTTAATCATGCTGAACCGGCGAACGGCTGGTCAAAGCCTGACAAGTATATCGCCATCTGGCGCAACCGGAACGGCCGCTGGCAGTTGACACGGGTTGTAAGTCTTCATTAAGTTTCTGTCGGCTTCCTGCCCAGGGCCTGGATAAACCGGAAATGCGAATGAATAGCCGCCCGCAACGTGGGCAGAGAATGGTACGGCAGGTTAAAAGCCGCACATTCTTTTTTCACAATTTTACTTAGTGCCGGGTAGTGAATATGACTTATCCGCGGAAAAAGATGGTGTTCTATCTGGTAGTTGAGGCCACCGACCAGCCAGGAAATAACCGGGTGGTCCGGCGAAAAGTTGGCAGTCGTTATCACCTGGTGGATTGCCCACTCATTCTCAATTTGAGTGTTGTCCCCGGATGCAAGATCGAATGCCGTTTCACCTATCACGTGTGCCAGTTGAAAGACGATCGATAGGGTAAAGCCCAGGCCGATATTCATAGCCAGGAAAAACACCAACCATGCCTTCCAGCCCATTAGTGCGATCGGAAGGGCAACATAAAAAAACAGGTATAAGATCTTACTTGTCCAGAAGACGGTATGGTCGGCAGCGGACATCTTTGAAAGCGGGGTATCCACGATCTTCCTTTTGAAATATTTGGCAAAATCCTGGAAGAGAATCCAGATGATGGAGCTCAATGCATATAATATAGGCGTATAAATATGTTGCAGCCGATGTGCGGGTAGCCAGGGTTGGGATGGGCACATCCGGATATAGGGGCTTTTGGCGATGTCATCGTCGATCCCATCGATATTCGTATACGTATGATGAACAATATTATGTTTTTGTTTCCAAATAAAATTGTTGCCGCCAAGGGCATTCAATGTCAGCCCGAACAGGTTATTGACCCAGTTCCGGGACGAATAGCTGCCATGGTTGGCATCGTGCATGACATTGAACCCGATACAGGCGAGGACAAAACCCAAAAGCACGCTGCAGGCGATCAGGGGTAGCCAGGGTAGGGGCACGCTTAGCAATCCGACATACAAAATGAGCGCAGCGAGGATCAGGACAACCGTTTTGGCATATAGGTGGGGATTACCCGTTTTTCTACGTTCCGTATCCATAAAATAGTTGTTGACGGCCGCTTTCAACGAGCTGTAAAAGAGACGATCGCCTTTGTTAAAACTGACTTTGGGCATGTTGCGCGCGAAGTTTTTGATTCGACGGTACAAATATCGTTCTTTAATTCTACTCATTTCCGGATTTGAACACTTGTTCCTTTTTCAGTAAGGATTTAATGCGGGATTTTTACAAAAAAATTACCGCGATGACAAAAGCGTTACTTCCCGCGTTGATCATGCTGACTACCTATTATACCCGGGCGCAATCACCCGGAATTATCCGGCCCGACGGTACGACAATAAGCACGGCCTATGTCGATCGGGTGGTCAACCGGTTGATGGACACAGCCGCCGTAACCGGTCTTGAGATCGGGATCGTGAGCGGCGGCAAGCTGGTTTATGCCCGCGGTTACGGCTACCGGGATAAGTCCCGACAGCTGCAAAACGATACCTCGACCTGCTTTTACGGCGCCTCCCTGGCGAAATCGCTATTTGCCTGCCTGGTCATGCAGTTGGTGGATGAGAAGAAAATTGACCTGGATAAACCTGTTTATCAATACCTGCCAAAACCGTTGCCCGAATATGACAAATACCGCCAACTGGCCGGCGACGAGCGTTACAAACTGATCACCCCACGGATGTGTCTCGACCATACCACCGGGTTCCCCAACTGGCGGGAGCTGAACAATGGTAAGCTGGACATTTCGTTTACACCCGGCACCCGCTATTCCTATTCCGGTGAGGGGATCATGTTACTGCAGCTGGTTGTGGAGACGGTGACCGGCCGGCCACTGGCCGAACTCGCCCGCGAGCGGATCTTCACTCCGTTTGGGATGGTGCGCTCGGATTTTATTTGGCAGCCCCGATTTGAATCCGACTATGCGCTGGGCCACAACCTGAATGAGGATACGTTGCCCAAGACCCGCTACCGGGAGGCATATGCGGCCGGCTCGATGGAAACCACCGCCGCTGACTATAGCCGTCTGATGGCGGGTGTATTGCAGGGGAAAGGACTTTCGCCGGCGGCATGGAAGGAAATGTTATCGCCGCAGATCGTCATTACCGGGTCCATGCAGGCCTTTCCGGATGACACGACCCGGGCCGCCGACAACCGGAAGATCGGCCTGGCCTATGGGCTTGGCTGGGGTTTGTTCCGGACGCCTGCCGGCAAAGCGTTTTTCAAAGAAGGACATGCCGATGGCTGGATGCATTATGCGATCGGTTTCCCGGACAAGAAATTCGCCCTGGTCATCCTCGGCAATAGCTCAAATGCCGAGAGCATATACAAAGAACTGGTGGAAAAATTGGCCGGCGTAACGATCCCCTGGTACTGGGAGCATTATATTCCTTATCGCCCTAACCTAAAGTTGTCCGACGCTGTTTTGAGCCAGTTCGCCGGCGTGTATGACGGCAAACTCAAAGCGATCGTCACCGTCGAAAATGGGCACCTGAAAGTGGAATCCCCGACCGTCCAATTGTCGAAGACCACGCTTTATGCGACGAATGATCATCATTTCTACCTGAAGATCATGGAAACCGACATCGATTTTGTAAAAGATGCGCAGGGGAAAGTGATCAAAGCAGTGCTGGATGACGAAGGGGAGCATTACGAGTTAGCAAAAGTGAAATAGCGGCGAATGGGTTCGGCAAACGCCCGTTGAATATCGGTCGATGAATCAAAACCGGCAGCCATCGGGATTGCTATATAACTATATGACAATCAAAACAATAAATCTAAAGCACTCAAACATAGGGCGTCGAAAATGGTCACATTGCATGATTTACTTCGGAACCTCTTTTCGCATACTTCGTAGCATTTTTTTATTGATTCTTTAATCATTCTGAATAGGCGAGTTATCAATTTATCGCTAATTTTGCGCTTTCCCCATGGTCGAAAAGTGGTAAAGAGAATATTTAATATCGCATTTTATACGCTCGTGATAACGGTTTATACCGTGTTCTTTTCCGTACAGTTCTTTTTCAATTTCGACTGCTCCACGGCGGGCAATACGCAAAATTTCATCGGCCGCTTTGCTTCGATGCAGCATTCGAAGGCAGCGGTTAGCCTTGAGAATAAGGTACCCGGCCATTCCTCCAGCCGGTCTTTTCGGTTGAACAAACGGTTTCACCGGGAGAACATATCTCCTTGCGATATCCTTTGTGTGGAGGCACCTGAACTTCATATCATAGACAGACCGATCGGCCTTTGTCGGGCAAGCTTTCTCCCTTCCGTCACGCCCGTTCAGGGATTTTTACGCGGACCCCCTTCTGTCGCCTGACTATTTTGGCAACGTAATTTCTCCAATTAAATCATTGATATGACCACTTTCTTTTATAGAAAGTTTCTCGGTGCAATCAGTATCTTATTGCTGGTGCCCTCCCTACCGCTATTTGCGCAACAAAAGAAGTATTCCTTATCCGATTATATCGATTCCGCACAGCATCATCTGCCCGTGCTCTTTCAAAAGAAGGCCCTCGTCGATGCTGCCAAAGCCGGCGTTACCGACGCCAGACATGCCTTTCTGCCGACATCGTACCTGGGGGATGAACTATCGGTAGGGACCGACAATTCATTACCCGGCTCGTATATCTCCTTCGGGATCGTCCCTTCCACTTCGAGCGGCGTTCGCAGTTCGAATACTTTCCAGTCCGCGATCGGCAATATCGGGTTCCTGTACAACCAATTTGAATTGCTGGATTTCGGGCTAAAAAAAGCGACGGTGCGCAATGCCCAGGCGTCTGCCGATCTGAGCAATGCGGATCTCGAAAGGGAGCGCTACATCGCAAAATGGGAAGTGGGCAAATTGTACCTCGACATCCTTAAGAATGAGTTCCAGCTTGGCATCGATTTGGAAAACGTAAACCGGTATGAAACCCTTTATAAAGTCATCGAGGCGGTGACCCGCAGCGGGATCAAGCCGGGCGCCGATTCGGCCCTGGCAATGGCCGAACTTTCAAAGACCCGGATCACCTATAATCAGACGGAAGGAGCGATCCGGCAGCTGCAGCAGCAATTGAGCTATCTCACCGGCATTCCGGTGAACGATATCAATATTGATACGGCCAGGACGCAAGGCTATTTGTCCCCATCGGGCATTTTAGACCGGATACAGGATACCGCCGCCAACGTCAACCCGCTCGTCGACTATTATAATAAGCAGAAATTGCTCTATTTGCAGACGGAAGACCTCGTAAGGAGGAGCTTCCTTCCAAGGTTGTTATTGACGGGCGTAGTATGGGGGCGCGGTTCCAGCATCGATTACCAGGACACGTACAAATCCATGGCGACGGGTCTCGGCTATCAGCGGTTCAACTATATGGCGGGGCTCACGTTGGAATATAATCTCTTCAATATCGTTCACCGGAGGGACAAGGAAGCCATCGCCCGCAACAATGCGATCGCCAGCGACTATGATTTGCAGCAACAGCAATTATCTGTCCTCAATGTAGGCAATAAGGCGGATGAAGCTATCCGGACCGCCACAAAGAACCTGGCCGAGATCCCAATCCAGATCGGGGCAGCCCAGGACGCTTTCCGCCAGAAGACCGCTCAATACAAAGCGGGAATTATTAACCTGGTAGATCTTACCGACGCGTCTTTCGTATTGTATCGGTCGCAGTCCGATTATGTGCAGACGCTGAGCGACTGGTTACTGGCTAACCTGGATAAAGCCGCTTCCGCCGGTAATCTGGATCTATTTATTCAAGCTATCAAATAATATTATTACATGGTACGAACAGCTTTAAAAAGGCCAATTACTATCCTGGTATTGTTCATCGGCCTTTTGTTGTTCTCGGTTATGGCCGTTCGGACGATATCCATTGATATCTTTCCCAAGCTGAATTCACCCACCATTTACGTCATCGAACAGTATGGCGGGATGTCAGCGCAGCAAATGGAGGGGTTCTTTGCCACGCGCATGCAGGATCAGTTCCTGTATGTCAACGGCATAAAGAATATCGAAAGCAGGAACATCCAGGGGCTCTCATTGATCAAACTGACCTTTTATGAAGGCACGGATATGGCGGAAGCCTCCGCACAGGTGGCCCTGCAGGTAAACCGGACAATGGCCTTTTTCCCGCCGGGTGCCCTGCCGCCACAGGTAGTCCGGTTTGATGCGTCCTCGCTGCCGGTGGGCGAACTGGTGTTCAGCAGCAAGACAAGATCGCTCAAGGAGATCTTTGACCTGGCAATCACCAGGGTACGCCCTTTGTTCGCAACCGTTCCCGGTCTTTCGGCGCCTCCGCCCTTTGGCTCCAATGCCAGATCGGTGCTGATCAATGTGAACCCGGAGAAGTTACGGATGTACAATTTGTCGGCGGACGAAGTCGTGGAGGCGATAGCCAGGAATAACGCGATCACTCCCTCGGGAAATCTCCGTGTAGACAGCATCATGTATGTGACATCCATCAATTCCCTGGAAGGTAAGGTGGAACATTTCGAAGACATCCCGATCAGGAGCAACGGCACGACTTCCCTCTACGTGAAAGACGTGGCCAGCGTGGCGGACGGAGCCGATATTACCGTCGATTATGCGCTTGTCAACGGGAAAAGGTCGGTGTATATGCCGATCGTCAAGACAGCGGATGCATCTACCTGGGAGGTGGTGCAGACCCTGCGGAAAAGGATACCGGAGATGAAAAGCCTGCTGCCCGACGACGTAGATATCAGCTATGAATTCGACCAGTCCGTCTTTGTCATCAATTCGGCAAAGAGCCTGATGACGGAAGGTATTTTGGGCGCCATCCTGACCGGTTTGATGGTCCTGCTGTTCCTGCGGGACTGGCGCAGCAGCCTCGTCGTCATCATCACCATCCCTGTGGCCGTCCTGGGCGCCGTATTCTTTCTAAAGCTGGCCGGCCAGACCGTCAACATCATGACGCTGAGCGGACTGGCCCTGGCCATCGGTATCCTTGTCGATCAGGCCACGGTGACCATCGAGAATATCCACCAGCACCTCGAAATGGGAAAGACGAACCGGCAGGCCATACTGGATGCCTGTTCCGAAATTTCTTTCCCTCTATTGCTGATCCTGATGTGCATACTGGCCGTCTTTGCCCCGGCATTTGTCATGAACGGGGTACCAAAGGCAATGTTCCTGCCGCTATCTCTTTCGATCGCCTTTGCCATGATCGTCAGCTTTATCGCCGCCCAGTCCCTGGTGCCGGTCGTATCGGTCTGGCTGTTGAAAGCGGAAAAATTCCAGCGGCACCATCAGCAATCGGACGTTGATCAAATCCACCATGAAAAGGAGGATTATTTTCAACGGCTAAAAAATAATCTCACGTCCAGGCTGGGGAAATGGATGCCGAAACGAAAATTGATCGTGCCGATCTACCTGCTTGTGGCAGTCGGAACGGCGGCATGCTGCTACGTCATAATAGGTAAGGACTTGCTGCCAAAAACCAATAACGGCCAGATCCAACTGCGGGTCAGGGAGCCGGATGGCACGCGGCTCGAAGTGACAGAAAGGACCACAAAGGGCATCCTGGGTCTTATCGATTCCACCGTACGCCACGAAGTGGCCATTTCTTCCGCTTATGTCGGGCTGGTGCCCAGCAACTTCGGAACGAGCAACCTGTATATCTTCAATAGCGGCACGCATGAATCGGTGATCCAGATAGACCTTAACGCGGATTACAAGGTAAGGATGGAGGATCTGAAGGAGGAATTGAGGAAGGTCATTCTGCGCCATTATCCTTCCATAAAAATTTCTTTCGAGCCCATCGAGCTGACCGAAAAGATCATGGCCCAGGGTGCCTCGACGCCCATTGAAGTACGGGTGGCCGGAAAAAATATGGCCGACATAAAAAACTATGCGACTAGATTGGTGGGGAGGCTGGAAACCATTCCTTTCCTGCGGGACGTGCAGATAGCCCAGCCGTTGAATTTCCCCACGGTGGATATAACGGTGGACAGGAACAAGCTGGCTCTGATGGGTCTTTCCATCGACAAAGTTTCAAAAAGCATTACGGATGTTACCTCCTCCAGCCGGTACACCAATAAGAATCTCTGGCTCGATGAAAAAGCGGCGTACACCTACCAGACCCAGATACAGGTGCCGGAATATATCATGAATTCAGTGGATCAGCTGGAATCTGTCTCGCTGGTGCCCGGCCAGATGCGCCCGGTGCTGTCGGATGTCGCGACTATCCGCATCGATACCTTACCCGGAGAATATGACCGCAGCGGTCCGCGGCGGTTCGTTACCGTCAGCGCCAATATTTATAAGAAGGACCTGGGAAGTGCCACGAGGGCCGTACAAAAGGCGATCGATGAAATGGGCGCGCCGCCTACCGGCCTGGTAGCTGAAATAAGAGGTATGTCTTCGCTCCTGACCGAGACGCTGGATTCGCTGCAAAGCGGACTGATGGCCGCCATTGTTGTGATCCTCCTATTGCTGGCCGCGAATTATCAATCCTTCGGTCTGTCGGTCTCGGTCCTGGCCACCGTGCCCGCTGTTTTGCTGGGGGCCATGCTGCTATTGCTGGCCACGGGGGCGACCCTCAATCTGCAGTCCTATATGGGCCTGATCATGGCCGTTGGCGTATCCGTAGCTAACGCGATACTCATCGTCACCAATGCGGAAAAGCTGCGGCTGGAATACAAAGACCCGTTCAAAGCGGCGATTGTCGCGGCCAGCGTGAGGATGCGACCCATCCTCATGACCAGCCTGGCCATGATCGCCGGGATGATCCCCATGGCCAGCGGGCTCGGGGAAGCGGGCGACCAATCGGCCCCGCTGGGACGCGCGGTCATCGGCGGGTTAGCCGCCTCCACCTTTGCCGCTCTGTTCATCGTTCCCCTGGTCTACGGCTGGATACAGCAAAAAACATCCTTCAACTCCGTTTCCTTATTGCCGGAGGATTCCTCTAAATAAAATATTATGACTAACAAATTTCTTATACTGCTTTTACTCTCCGCATTGACATATTACGGTTGTTCTGATAAAAAAGACCCTGAAACCAAGACGACCGACCCCGCGACGCCGCATTATGAAATGGCAACGGTGGAGAAGAAAAGCGTGGAGCAGGTCATGAAACTGCCGGCGCAGTTGGCGGCCTACCAGCAGGTGAGCATTTTCCCTAAAGTGAATGGTTATGTGAAGACCGTATTGGTGGATATCGGTTCACATGTCAGGCAGGGACAATTGCTGATGGTGCTGGATGCACCCGAACTGATCCAGGCGACCGTACAGGCCAAGGAAAGATACGCTCGCACCCAGGCCGATTACACCATCAGTAAAGAGAATTATGAACGGCTGGAACAGGCATCCGAGACCCCCGGTGCCATTTCCCCGATGGATCTGGCCTCCGCCAAGGCAAAGATGACGGCGGACAGCGCGCTGAGCAACGCGGAAAAAGCCAACTGGCAAATGCAGCAGACGATGCTGGACTACCTTCGGGTAACCGCGCCTTTCAGCGGCGTCATTACCCAGCGGAATGTGCATCCGGGCGCCCTGGTCAATGCGGAAAACAAGGATATCCCGATGCTGGAGCTGAAAGAGGTGGACCACCTGCGTCTCCAGGTGGATATCCCGGAAAGCATGGCCGCCACGTTGCGGAACAGCGATACCCTGTCGTTTTATCTGAGTGCGTTCCCAGGCAAGCGGATGACTGGCGTTATCGCCAGGAAATCGATGAACATCAGCGTACAATATCGTTCAGAGCGGGTGGAATTGGATGTCTATAACAAGGATGAGGCCCTGACGCCGGGGATGTATGCGGATGTCTTGTTCGATTCCAAAGGTATTCCCGGAGCACTGTCGGTACCAAAATCGGCCGTCGTCACGTCGACCGAAAGGAAATATGTGGTAGTCGTCCGGAACGGCAAGACCGTCAAAGTGGATGTCACGACCGGGAATGAGGGGAACAACCGGATTGAGATCATTGGGGCCGTCCAGCCCGGCGAAGAAGTCATCGCAAACGCCGATGACGAGATCAAACAGGGGATCACCATCAAACAACCGACATGAAAGAGTTAACCACAAACGAAGCGGAAGCGCTAAGAGCCGAATTGATCCATATGATCCTTTTTTCCGTAGCCTGGGCGATCATCGGAGAGTATATTCTGAATTTCAGTGACTACGCCATTGGTGGCGGCCTCGTACTTGTCGCTGCGGTATGCCTTGGGCTGTATTCGATAAAACTGTACAAACGGGAGGATGATCTGAAGACCGATACAGGACCTGCCGTTGACGTCCGACAAAGCAAGCGGGACCGTTTGTACCTGCGTATTTTTGTCTTCGAAGTGGTGGCTATCCTGGCGACCTGGATTTTGATGCTGAATTTCGGCCATGCTAACTGGCTGGTCTCCGGATTCGCCCTGGTCGCCGGGCTTCATTTTCTTCCGCTGGCGAGGGTAGTTGCCATGAAGTCATATTACGTGCTTGGTTGCTGGATCAGCGTGTTGGCTATCGGTGGCTACCAGTTGATTTCTGCCGGAGCGATGCCGGATCATTTCGTCAATGTTGTCATAGCGTACGGATGCTCCGCCGGCGCTCTCGTCGACGGCATCTGGATCATGGTGAAGACACGCAGGATGCTACGGTGAAATTGGTGCAGACAACTGCAGTGGGGCCGTCCCTTTATGGCCAGGTCTAATTGTGATCTTCCCTGAGATTATTCACCCATATGTTTCAATTCTTCCTTCCCATTTGGCCTCGCTACTTCATTTCGGGAAGGAATCGAACAAGTGGTGGCACTACAACAGCAGCCGACATTCACAATAGCGAGCAGGATCAAAAAAGTTCCCGCTAGGCCGACTGGCCAGTCCTTTTCAGAAATGCCCTGCCAGATTGCTACGATACCTGTTGCCAAGCGGAGGAACCGCATAGGGCTCCAGTTGTGGAGGATTTTTTTCATATAGCTTTCTCTACCGGATCAGATTTACCACCGATGTCCAACCGCCGCCGTCGTAGACTTCCAGCCCGGCATTTGCAAGCGCGTTCATGGCCGTGGCACTCCTCGCACCGCTCTTGCAACAGGTGATGACCGGTTTTCCCATTTTTTTGAGATCATTGATCCGGGTCGCCAGGCTATCGAGCGGAATGTTTATTGCTCCCTCAGCGTGTCCGCTTTTGAATTCATGGGGTGTTCGAACATCCAGAATTATAGCGCCTTTTTGATAAATGGACTTCAGGTCTTCCTTTTTTCCGTACAGATTCTTGATGATGGGTGACATACTATTCATTTTTTTGAAATGTTCGGTAATTCGATTGTTCAAGGCAAAACTATCGGCGCACGGGCACCCGTACCGTGACAAAAGTCACAAACTGCCCTTATCAGGCGGATGTTATTACATTTGCCGCATAAGAATGCATATGGTCGAGGAAAAACTAATTCATAACCTATTCCCGGATTTCGAACCGGCCCTTCTCCGGAACCTGGTCGAGAAGGCCACGATCAGGGAATTCGCTGCCGGAGAGCAAGTCATGAAAACAGGGCAGAACATACGTTCTACACTTCTGGTTATCAGTGGATTAATTAAAATATACCGCGAGGACGAAGAAGGAGGCGAATTTTTTATGTATTATTTACAGCCCGGCCAGGCATGCGCGTTGTCGATGATTTGCGCTGCCAGACAAGAGACTAGCGAGATCATGGCCCGGGCAGTAACCGATACGGAATGCATCGCAGTCCCGTTGGAATTCATGGACAAGTGGATGATGGAATATAGGAGCTGGTACTATTTTGTTCTCGGGTCTTACCGTTCCCGTTTTGAGGAATTGCTGGTTACTGTCGACCACATTGCTTTCCGGCACATGGACGAGCGGTTACTTTTTTACCTGCAAACGCAAACGGAGACCCTGAAGACCCGGCGGCTGCCGTTTTCCGCCACCGAAATCGCCGCTGACCTCAACTCCTCCCGTGAAGTGATCTCCCGCCTCCTCAAGAAACTGGCGGATAAGGGCCAGATCAACCTCCAACGCAACGTTGTGGAAATACTTCATCTGGATTTTAAAGATATGGCATGAAATGAGCATTCTCATTCGGGAGCGTGACTTTTATCACGATTGGGAAGAATAAGACTTGTCATCTTTGTCGGACAAAATAATCAAAGATGGACAATACATCAAGATACGAAGTCAATCTCCATTGGGGCAACGGCCGAAAAGGGCTGATCAGTTCCCCCGTATTGGACAATTCCATCGAAGTGGCCACACCACCGGAATTCCCAAAAGGCATCCCCGGCATCTGGTCACCCGAACATTTGCTGGTAGCGGCAGTGAACAGTTGTCTAATGACTACTTTTCTTGCGGTGGCCGAGAATTCGAGACTGAACTTTGCCGACTTCGAATGTACCGCCACGGGCAAATTGGAAAAGATCGATGGCAAGTACCTTATCAGCGAAATCCTTCTAAACCCCAGGTTACAAATTACCGATGAGTCGCAGCGGGAAAAGGCGCTCAAGGTCTTGCAAAAATCCGAAGCAGCATGCCTGATCTCCAACTCCATCAAGTCTCGTATTGCTTTCAACCCCGAGGTAGTCGTTTGCGAAACACATTCGTCTAACCAATAAAATTAGAAATAGGGCAAAAAAATGGGCGCCATGAAGGAACTAACCTCGAAAAAACGGCGGTCGTTGGATCCTCCCGGTAGTGTGAAAAACAAAGCCGCCTTACAAATTAGGATGATCAATTAAAAATTTTATTTTGAACATTCTTTACATTTTCCATTGACGATCAGATCCATAAAATTGGCCTCGAAATTCTTTGGCAGGCTGATCGACGGCAGGCTTGCGTCTGCTACGCTAATGATCTTTCCACATTCCTGGCAGATGAGGTGGATCTTTCGTTCGGGGGCCCTGGAGATTTTTCTGTGCGGCACAGGCTCGGGGAATCCGCGGTACAGATATTTGGTGATGCCGGTAGTGGACGGCACTTTGAGCAGGAGGTGATGCTGGTAGAGGAGATGAAGCGTGCGGTATAGCGTGATGCGGTTGACGCTCTTGGCAAGATACATCAGTTCGTTAAAATCGAGGATGTGCGGAGTATTCAGAAAAATTTCGAGAATGAGAAGCCGCGCCGTCGTGATGTGCAGCCCATGCTCTTTCAGGATTTTTCTGGCGATGTCCATCAGGATCGTTTGATGTCAAATGGGATGATGATTCGCAGGACGATATTGCGTCCGGGGTCGGCAAAGTAGTAACGAAAGCGGTCGAGGTAGTCCCGGTAGTCGGTGTTGGCGAGATTGGTAACGGAAAGGCTGACTTTTAGCTCATGTTTGTCAAACGGTGCGGAGAACCCGGCCGACAAGCGCCACAGGTCATAGCCGGCGGGAGGCTGTGCAAAATCGCTGTTGGGGGGCACCCGGGTTTGCCTGGCGACCGCCAGGTTGCCGGCTTCGACAAAAATGGATTTCCACTTTCCGATGTGGGGCCACTCGTATCGAAGGCTGTTGTCAAACCGGTCCGCGGGTACGTCAATAAGCCAGTCATGGATGGTCTGATTACGGGCGCGTACGATGCTGGTTTTGGAAATCAACACAAAGTTTTTGGCCATAGTGAGGTTGACGCTCAGGTCGAGACCGTCGAAAAGGGCATCCACCTGTTTGTAGCTGAACGCTGGAAATGCCCCATCGATGGTGGTAATATAGTTCAGATCGGGCTGCGCGTAAATGTAGTGGTGGAAGTAGTTGACATAGACGCCGGCTTCTACCACGAGGCTTTTGGTGTTCAATGTGAACGAAAGATTGTTATTATAGGCTTGTTCCAGGGTCAGTGAAGAATCGCCGAATTCCCAGGCGGCGGCGCTTTGGTGAACGCCATCAGCGAAAAGCTCGATCACTTGCGGCGCGCGCCAGGCGGTCCCGAAATTGTAATCGGCTGAAAGGTGGTCGTTGAACTTGTATGTCGCGCCGATATTCACCGTCGGCTGTTGCCAGTTGTAGACCGGTCTTTCTTCTACAACGAGGGTGGGGTCGAATTTGTAGACCTGCAGACGACGGAAATCATAACGGGCCCCTGCTTCGAGGACCCACTTCCCGATGAGATATTTTTCGATAGCGAACAGTCCCTCCCCATAGTCCACGAAATTCGGGATCAGTTCCTGGTAGGAAGTGCCCTGCTGGATGTTCTCATGCGTAATAAAATTGGCGCCGATACTCCCCACGATCTTCCCGCCGATGGGTCTATGTTCCCAGATCAGATCGACGGTGGAGGTATTCAATTGAAAATTGAGGTCCGGGATGCCATTCGTGTTGAGCGAAGTGTCGCTGTTGTCGGAGGGATTGGCATCGTACTCTTTACGTACGTCGCGCTGGAAAGCATAAACTGCCTCCAGCTTGCCAATGCGCTCGGGGAGATTGAGGTAACCGCTGACCTTGGCGAGTTGGTGGTTGACGGTTTGGTCGGGCCTTCCGAAGGCGTAGCGAAAGAAGCCGTTGTCCAGCGGCCGGCCTCTGTCGATTGCCTCCTTCAGATCGGTCGCATTGTCGGCGACGGATGCCTGGGCGACGCCGATCTTCGTATTGAACCGGCTAAAGTACAGCGATCCGCCATAGTGCGGCTTGTCGTACTGCAATGTGGCGGAGTAGTCGTTCTCGTCGTATCCTGTGTTGCTCAGATAGTAATTGGCGCTTTCGGCGTTACCGGCCTTTTTGAGCGTTCCCTGCACGCGCCAGCTGAGTCCGGTCCATCGACCGCCGGAAGCCCCTTCGAGGTACCCGGAGGCGACGCCGGTGCGGCCGTTGGTCAGGCCGACGAGGTTCACTTCTCCGCCGATGCCCGGCCGGTCGGGCAGGTCCTTGGGGTCCAGCAGGATCGCGCCGCCGATCGCATCCGATCCGTACCGGATAGCGGCGGCCCCTTTGATGACGGTCACTTTCGTCGCGATAAACGGATCGATCTCTGGGGCGTGGTCGTTGCCCCAGTTTTGTCCTTCCTGGCGGACGCCGTTGTTCATGATCAGTACCCGGTTACTGTAAACCCCGTGGATGACGGGTTTGGAGATGCTCGGCCCTGTCTGCAGGCTGTTGACCCCCGTGATGCTTTTGAGCGATTCGCCGAGGGAAAGACCGCGCGTGGCTTCCAGTTGAGCGCCGGAGAGGATGGTCTTGATCGCCGTGGTGATCTGATCTTTTTTGATCACTTCACCGGTGACGGTGATACTTTTCAGGTCCTGGGCCGTGCTGAACAATAGGAAATTGACGGCAATATTGCGCCGGATGTTGATCACCGTGTCAAGTGTCCGGTAGCCTTCATAGGAAATGACCACCCGGTATTTGCCGGGGCATAGCGCCGCCAATCGGAATTCACCGGTGCTGTCGGTGACCGTTCCCAGATTGTGCGGGGAAAACCGTATGGATGCTCCGGCAGCGTCGAGCCTGGACGTGTCGCTGATGAAGACATGGCCGCTGACCGTTATATCGCAGGCGGGTTGTTGCCCGCTGACACGGGATACCAGGAGGAGAGACCATGCCGTGATTACCGACAACAGAGGGGTGATTTGCATACGAATCAAATGGGTCCGCCGGGGGAAACACCCGGCGGACGGGATCTATTTATTTGTGCCTGCCGAATGCATAGGCGATGCCGAGCGAAAAATTGACTGAGCTGAGCGCCTGGTTATAGTTGGTAACCTCCCTTCCGGCGTTGTTGTTCCTTCCGGAGTTAGCGATGGTGAAATTGGGCTTGGTATAGAAGTAGTCGGCCCGCAGGTTGACGTCCAGGCAGCGGATAATGCTGTATTTCAGGCCAGCGCCGAGATCAAATGCGAAGGCGGTCGCGGAAGCGGAGGACTGGATGACGGGAGGGTCTTCTACGCCGCCGTCCTCGATGGCAACGGTGATCTGCGGAGTCGTGGTATGCGAGATCCCGACAAGGCCGCGGGCGGTGAGCGACAGTTTGCCGGCGAGCGGCAGGTCGAAGTAGAGGCCGGGCATCAGGCTCCACATCTTGTAATTGGTTACGGTAGTCGTCGTCTGGTCGACATCAAAGGATTCCTCATATCCCTGGGAAAGCGAATCGACACCCTTCAAATTATAGGTCCCGTAGCGAAACAGGCCGCCGATCCCGAAATGCCGGGAGAAGAAGTAAGCGCCATTGACACCGCCGAATTCCCCTGCCTTGGCATAGCCGCTGGGGTCATTGACGGTTCCTTCTATACTCGTCATGGCGGTGGCGGTGGAAGCTTTACCGAAGTTCCCAAGGGGAAGCGATATTCCGCCTTCGAGACCGATAAAATTGGCGGGTTTTTGTTGAGCTTTCGCGGCGACGGTACAGGTGATCGCAGCAGCCAGGCAAATCAATATTTTTATGCGGTTCATGCTATATGTTTTGGATTGAATTGGTTTTGATTGCAACTAATACACGGTGACGGCGTATGTGACGTCGAAATCTGACGACCCCGGATCATATGTGCCGTTCTTGGCGTTGGGCTGGTGTCGCAACACGACCCGGAGAATACCTGAACTGGCGGCGCCGGTGACGAAGTTGTCTTTCAGGCCAATCTGCAAGGGTGGGTTGTTGGTGTCCTCGTCTGTGCGCGTGACGGTGAGGTTGAGCGCGTCGGAGGCGTTGGCAGCGACAGTCTCGTTGACCGAAATGCCGAAAGCAGTGGTATCTGAGGCCGGTTGCCCGGTAAGCCAGTCATTTTGCGGAATATCGGTGGTGGTATTGCTGACCACGATATTGCTCGCCAGGATGGGCGTGGGCTGGAAAAAGAAGAGGTGATAGTTTTCCCGGGCAAGGATCTCGTCGCTGATCGTATCAGCCGGAGTTACGGTTTCATCGAGGATGATGACGCGGCCTGTATAGGTGCTGTTGGCTTTCAGGCGGAGAAAGGCGTTGCCGTTATAGATCGAATCGACCTGGTAGGTATGCGTATAGGGGCTGATTTGGGTGGAGGAGCACAGTTGCACGTCGTTCGGGTCGGCGGTATTCGTCAGCTGGAGTTGGACCGTCGTCAGGAATTCATTACCCGGGAGGGAAGGAGTGATGGTGCTGGCGGATTTGCTGCAGCCCGAAAGGGATAACGAGAACACGACGATGACACCCATGAAATGGGTACTCCATGAGGAAAAAAGTTTTTGCATTTTTTGGAATGTTATGTTTTGGAATGGGATGCTGAGGCCATGGTAAGTGGCGCCGGATTGCTGCGATCGCGCGAATGTCGGACTCGTTGGAAACCGATACCGCACGCGTGCGCAGGGTACGTCTTTCTACGCGAAAAGACGAAAGAAATGATTAGAGGAACCGATTGGCAGAAGGGGGCCCGCGCAGGGAAGAAAACTCTCTTTCGGCCGATAGCCGGGAGGAGTAAATATCCGCAATGTGCAGAAGAGCCGGTTGCGGACCCGCATCGAAATCGACTACGTCCGCTTCCACCAGCGGATTCAACGCATCGTCGATGCAATTACATCTCACTCGTTGGTGCTGAATGCCGGCCTTGGCTTTTGGTGCGGAGCTTACCGAAGCGGTAACGGTTGTCTCATGCAGCCAGTTGTGCAGCCACAGCTCCAATCCCATTTTCTGCGAGAAAATCAGGATCAGAAAAAATGAAACAATCCGTACTTTCAGTTTTTGCATCACTGATGCAAAATATTACCTAAATATCAAAATGCCAAAAAAGACCCGCCTGAGTGGCAAAACGTCATATAAGGCTTTGTAAGATATATCTTTATGAGTGGCTGATCCGCAAGACATTTTCAAACGACATTGAAACTAAGTATCAAAAATATTTTTTCATTAAATGGATAAACGCGGCAGAAAAAGGTTGAACGGAACCGTAAGTGGCAATTCAGATTGACAATTGCCTCCGGCCGGCCACATCTTTATTTCATGCCGACTAACAAGCCCCCGCTAAAGCCGATGGATTGCTCATTTTCGGCGCCAAAGGAATAGTCATAGGCAGGCTCGATATAAAATCCGAACTTTCTGGTTTTAAACGGCCAGTACATAAAATCCAAAGCAAATTCGCCACCCCATTCAGTGGCGGCGCGACCGTTTGACCTTATGGAAGTAAATTCCGGACCTATGCCAGCCATAAATTCCAACGTTTTAGAAATCGTATACGGCTTCTTAAATAACAGGTCGACGCTCAATTCCGAGGCACCCCTGCTATAGGACCTGGTTGCTCCAAACTCTACTTCAAGCCTGTCTTTGATCGGTGTAAATTCGATGGCCAGGCTAGGACCTCCACTCAAGGACAATCCGTTGATGTTCCAATTGATCGCACCCCCAAATTCGCCAATGGCGAACGGCTCATTATCGTCCTTTGATTCATGTTGGCCGAATTGTTTCGGAGTTTGCCCGTGAGTGGCGAAGGTGGTAAGAATGGCTGTCAAGGCCAGGACTGATCTCATATTATGATTTCTCCGATTTAGCCCGGGTTCCCATGATGCCAAAAGGAAAGACAATGTAAATAAAGATAGAAAAAATATCTTCCGCACCATTTGTTATTTTACTCCAATAAGTACAATGTTAGTCTAATCTAACAAAATAATTATCGTGCTTAATACCCACGGGTCGCACAGACCAAACTTTTAGCTATTTTTGAAACATGATTTCCCTGACGGAAGAAAACTACCTGAAAGCCCTATTCAACCTGGCGAATCATGCCGGCGAAGTAAACGTCAACGAGTTGTCAAAGCAGTTGAGCATTAAGATGCCAACGGTTACCAGCATGATGAAAAAGCTGGCGGAGAAAAAATTGGTGCATTATGAGAGCTACAAACCTTTGCGGCTCACTGAAAAGGGGAAAAAGGAGGCAGCGCTGGTGGTCAGAAAGCATCGCCTCACGGAAATGTTCCTGGTGGATAAGATGGGATTCGGGTGGGAAGAAGTGCACGATATAGCAGAGCAGGTGGAACACGTCCGGTCTGTCCTATTCTTTGATAAAATTGACGAATTGCTGGGTTTTCCCAAGTTCGATCCCCATGGCGCCCCAATCCCGGATAAAAATGGAAAATTCGCCTGGATCGCATATAATAAATTGTCTGATTGCCGTGCTGGCGATGTGGTCAAGGTATCAGCTGTCATCCACACCTCTTCGGAATTCCTGAAATTCCTCAACAGTCGGAATATTCGGCTGGGAACGAAGATCAGGATAAAGTCCGTCGAACCTTTTGACGGATCGATGATAGTGAATTATGACAACCGCCAGGAGACCATTAGCCTTACAGCCTCCGAGCGCCTGCTCGTCGAAAAATGAAATTGAGAAGGCGTATTCTACGTTGATTCCAATGCGTTGATCGGCCGGATATAAAGGATAACGCAAAATTTTCGCCCCTTCTCCCTTACCTTTGCCCAAATTCTTTTGCGACGTATGCTCCGTCATTATACTGCCATCCTGTTGTTGCTGGCCTTTGGGGCTTCCTCCTTCAGCAAGGCGGTCATCGTCGTCAATTTTTACGCCAACCAGGATTATATCGCTAAGAACCTCTGCGAGAACCGGGATAGACCCATCATGCACTGCTGTGGGCGGTGCCAGCTGCGTAAACGGCTGAACCGGGAGGCGGACCAGGACAAGAATAACGCTGAACAGCGGGCGGATAACAAGCAGGAGGTCCTGTATTTCGATGAATCTACTACCGTCCTGGCGCCCCAAGCACGCAATTATGTAGATTTTCCGTATTCCCGCTATTTCGACGGGGATCCCATCGATCGCGCTGCCGATATCTTCCATCCACCAGCCTGGCGGGCTCTCAGCTAGTCATCTTCTTCCGTTTCATACTATTTTCCACAACGTCAGTGCGGCTCGCGTCAGTCGCTTGACGGGAATTTACCTGTAGCATGGCTGTCATTTTTAAACAATGTATCGCCTTCCTGCTGCTGGTGTGCGTCATATTACAAACGTTCAGCCAGGCAGTGATCTGCGTGGATTTTTACGCAAACCGGGAGTATATTGCCCGGAATCTTTGCGTGAACCGGAATAAACCTGCTATGCACTGCAACGGCCACTGCCAGCTTTGCAAGCGTCTGGTACACGAAGAAGGTAACAAAGATAAAAGTAGCCCGGAAAGAAAGATAACAGTTAGCGGGCAGCCGCTCCTGGCCGAAACTGCATTTGGCTTTATCCCCCTTATAACGGCAACGTTCCTGACACACCCTTCGGGTCGCTCCGACCTCCGGGTCATAGACCGGCCCGGCTTCTGTTTTCATCCCCCGGATTGATGGGCTCTTTTTTTGATCCGATGTTGAAGACCCGGCAGGGTTTTCATATCGCCATTTCTTGCCCGATCATAAAAATCATGCGAATGAAACAGACCAATTTATCACGAACGACCTATTTGAAAAATTATCTTTTACTGATCAGCGCAATCTTGTCGGGAGTCCTCGCCACTGCCCAGTCCCTGAGCGGCCATTTGACTGATTCTGCTACGCACATGCCGATCGAAGGCGCCTCGGTCTATATTCCGGCACTCAAATTAGGCGCGGTCAGCAACAAGCAGGGATTCTATAATCTGGGGATCTTGCCGAGAGGAAACTATGATGTGCAGGTACAGGCCCTGGGATATGCCACCGTACTCAGACAAGTTAATATTACCGGAAAAGTCGTTTTGAACTTTGTACCCGCCGTTTCCTATAGCCCGTTGGGGCAGGTGGTGGTCACCAGCTTAGGAAATATCACCAATACGCAACGATCTCCTGTTCCTGTTACCGTCGTGAGCCACGCTGCGATCCGGGAAGGGGCTGCCAATACCGCAATTGACCTGATCGCCTCCCAACCGGGTGTAAGCGAAACGACCGAAGGGGTGGGGACCACCAAGCCGCAAATCAATGGCCTGGGATTCGACCGGGTCCTCGTGTTGACCGACGGGTTACCGCAGGAAGACTTCCAGTGGGGCGACGATCACGGTATCCTTATCGATCCTTACGCGGTCTATGACGCGGAGGTTATCCGGGGTCCGGCCTCGCTTCAATATGGCGCCAGCGCGGAGGCCGGTGTAGTAAACTTCAAGACCGCACCTTTTGTACCCAGCGGCACGATGCAGGGCAGCTGGCTTTCGGAATACCATGCCAACAATGGATATATCGGAAATTCCCTACATATAGGCGGCAACAATAACGGGTTCATCTTCGATCTCCGGGCGAGTGGAGAGGTGGCGCACAGTTATTGGAACCCAAAGGACGGTTATGTATGGGGATCCGCCTGGAACCAGGGTAATGCCCGACTGACCCTTGGCATCAACAAGCCGTGGGGTTATTCCCGCCTGAGTTTGAATGCGCTTTACCGGCGGATCCAGGTCCCCGATGGGAACAGGGACAGCTCAGGCCATTTCGTCTTTGACAATCCGGTTGGCGAGAAGTTGGCGCCGACCCTGAGTAATTTCCTCTCCTACAATGCCACGATCGCCAGTGATAAGATCCTCGATGAATATCAAGCCTGGTGGCAAAACAGTATCCGGGCGGGCAAAGGAAATGTCGGATTTGACATCGGATTCACGGCAAGCGTACATCACGATATCGATTCGGGGGCGTTAGGCGAGAACAATATGGTCGTTTTCGACATCCCGTACGCCCTGACCTACCAGCTGAACAACCCGGAAAAGGGTTTAAAGCTCACCACGGGAATTAACGGCATATATGAAAATGAGCGGAATCTTGCGCCGCCGCCTGCGCCTTATGTGCCGGACTATGAGATCCCGAATTACAGGAATTTTGAGGCTGGAGCATTCGCCATCGTGGAAAAAAATATAAATGCGCTTACCGTAAGCGGTGGTTTGCGATATGATCTTACCAATTTCGTTGGAAATGGAATGTCTCTCGACGCATCCGGTAATGTCGTCCCGGACGGTACGGCCGGATCGTCGGTGCAATTCACCCCTTTTAATAATACCTACTCCGGCTGGTCCGGCAGTATCGGTGCCTCATACCAGCTACCGCATAATCAGTATGTCAAGCTCAACGTGGCGAAGAGTTTCCGCGCTCCGGCGATCAATGAGTTGACCAGCAACGGGCAGAACATCGGGTCCAATGCCTTCCAGCTGGGAAACATCAACCTGAAGGCGGAGGAAGGTTACCAGGTGGACCTTGCGTATGGATTTCATGCGAAGGCCGTCAGCCTGGAACTGGACGGGTTCTATAATCACATCAGCAATTTTATCTTTGCCGACCGGACAGATTCCATTTCTCAAGGGTATCCCGTTTATGAATTTGTGTCTTCCAATACAGCCATCCTGACCGGCCTTACCGCCTCCTTTGACGTTCACCCAGCTGCCGCAAAATGGCTGCAATGGAATAACCGGTTCTCCTATATTTACACCTGGCTACCGCACAGCACCGATTCGACGGACCATATTCCCTGGATACCGGCCCCGCATCTTCACAGCGAGCTGAAATTTTTGCTGGCTGATAAACCCGGCTCTGTTCTATCTCGAACTTATGTCAAGGTCGGGTTGGCGCATTATTGGCAGCAGAATGACATCTACAGCGCACTTTATACCGAGGTCCCCGCTGCGGCCTACACGCTGGTAGATGCCGGACTAGGCACGCAATTCATCAGCCGCAGGACGGGCAGGGTAGTTTGCTCGCTCTTTATCAATGCGACCAATCTGACAAATGTTGCCTATGCCGATCACCTCAACCTGGCTCAATACTTTTATGCGGTCAACGGCAATCTGGTTACCGTCACCAACCAACGCCAGGGCGTGTTTAACATGGGACGTGATTTTACCTTCAAGGTCGTTTTCCCGTTTGGATCGGGATCGAAAAGCGCCCTGTGACGAAGAGATTCAACAAAACAAAACAAAATGAAAAAGCGCATCTATTTTACTTATCTACTATGCGGCCTGGGGTTAATCCCGGCTGCCGCGCAGAACAGCGTTTATAAAGATCTCAATCAGGTCATTGCTCAGTACTTGTCGGTCAAAGATGCCCTTGCTGCAGGTGACGGCAACCTTGCCCTTTCTCATGCAAAGGCCCTGCTAGCCGCGGTGAAGGCCGTCTCCCCGGAAAAGCTTCCGGACGCCGGGCGTAAATTCTGGCAGTCATACGAGCCAAGGCTCGAATACGACAGCCGGCACATCAGCGAAGTCAACCGGGTTGAACACCAGCGTGAGCATTTCGCCTCTCTTTCCGCCAATTTATATGCCGTCCTCCGGGTGTTTCCGTTCAACGATAACACCCTCTATGAGGAATATTGCAGCATGAGCAAACGCACTTTTCTAAGCCAGGCTAGCGACGGAAAGGACCCCTACATGGGAATGACGACCTGCAATAAAGTTACGGCGATCATAGCTCCTCATTCCCATTAAATGAAACGCAGGAGCTATTATTTATTCTGATCTAAAAAAAGTCACGATGAAACAAATATGGATGTGTTTTGCAATAATTATAGTTATTGCAGCTTGCAAAAACAAGAAAGAGGTGAAGGCAACGTCGACGAAAAGTCACGACCAGTTAATGGCTGAAATGTTCGGTAAACCGAAGGTCGATATTAAAACAGTGGGGGTTTTGTTGTATGATGGGTACTCAACTTTGGACGCTATGGGCCCTTACAACGTACTGGGAGAGCTAATGGGCGCGAAAGTCTTTTTCGTCGGCAGGCACAAAGGATCAATTGTAGATTCAAGAGGAATGAAAGTCCTGGTAGATTCGTCCATTGCTGAGGTAAAGCATGTAGACATTCTTGTCATACCCGGCGGCTTTAAAGAGACATACGAGGCGACCAGAGATACGACGCTGCTTAATTGGATAAGATCGATCGATTCGTCTTCGGTCTACACGACAAGTGTCTGTACCGGTGCGTGGATATTGGGTGCAACAGGCTTGCTTAAGGACAGGGAAGCTACTACACATTGGTGGGGAAAGAAAATTTTAGCGGAAGATTTTGGCGCCAACGTTCAGGACAAGCGTTATACGCGGAGCGGAAAGTTTTGGACAAGCGCTGCGCACGCCAATCAAACTGACCACCTCAGGCCGAAGCAAATTGACCACCTGTTTTGCTGGCGAAGATTTTCAGTTCATGTCTTGTCAGGCGGTTCAT
>Ga0335085_10000612_pt1 | contig 96017 bp, 97 predicted proteins | sample Lox_Sample_45_FD_206712 | JGI IMG/M metagenome (GOLD analysis project Ga0335085, IMG submission 206712) | Soil microbial communities from Loxahatchee National Wildlife Refuge, Florida, United States - Lox_Sample_4.5 | ecosystem: Environmental > Terrestrial > Soil > Wetlands | place: USA...
CGCCCTTGGGTGTGCCGGTCGAGCCCGATGAATAGAGCCAGAAGCAGACGTCGTCGGAGCTGGTCGCGGCAGCCGCGGCCTTCGCGGGTGCCGCCGCCAGGAGATCGCCGAAACGCTTCCGTCCGCAGGCGTCCTCGCCGGAGACGACGATGTGCTCGAGCGCGGGCTGCCGGTCGAGAATTCCCGCGACCTTGTCATAGAGCGCGCCCGAGACCACGAGGACCTTTGCGCGGCTGTCGCGGAGCATGAAATCGTAATCCTCGGCGGTGAGGAGCGTATTGACCGGCACCGGCACGACGCCTGCCTTGATCGCGCCCAGGAACGCCACCGGGAAATCGACGGTGTCGAGGAGGATGAGCAGCACACGCTGCTCCGGCACGACCCCGAGCGCGCGAAGCGCATTCGCCCAGCGGTCGATGCGCTCCGCGAGCTCGCCGTAAGTGAGGCTCGCGCGGTCGTCGCGGAAGGCGAGCTTGCCTGCGCGCCCCGCCTTGAGATTGCGCTCGACGAGATCGACCGCCGCGTTGAAGTCCCGCGGCACCGCGACGGCCGCAGCCGTGGTCATCAGCGTTGCCTCCCCTTATTCAGGACGCACCGGTTGGCCCGGAGCTTCTAGCATTTTCGCCCAGATGTACCGCCCGTCCTAGGTGATCGTCAAGCACTATGGTGCATGTGATAGGAGAAATAGGCTTTATAGTGCCTGCGCCTGAAGCGAGGGCCGCGGTGCATGTTTGGGCTTGAGACGCAGGGCCCGTTTCTCCAGGAGATGCCAGGAGAGGAGCGCCAGCGCCGCCGCGATGGGAAAGGCGCTCAGGAACAGCATCAGCTGGCCGGTTCCCGGGCGCAGATGGAGCACGGTCTGCTCGACCGGCCAGCCGTAGATGTAGAGGCCGTAGGAGAGATCGCCGAAGCGCGCGGCGGGGATGGCGGGAAGGTGCGGGTGGAGCGCGAGGTAGATCACGAGATATCCACCGCAGATCGGGAACGCCAAGATGAAGACGCCGAGCGGCACGCTCGCGATCGATCCCGCGAGCGCGAGCAGCGCCAGGCGGCCGTCGAGGACGGCGCGGTCGCGAAGCTTGTAGAGCAGCATGCCCGCGACGAAGAAGCCGAGCATCCAGCCGACGCTGCCGACGAAATCGAAATAGCGCGTGGTGTCGAGCCGGATGCAGACGAGACCGAGGACGAGGAGCGCCGCGAGGACCGGAAGCCGGATGAGGCGGAGGAGGCCGAGCACGGCGACCATCGCGTACATCGCGACCTCGACCGGGAGGCTCCAGAGCGGCCCGTCGACGATGGTGCCGATCCCGAGATCGGTGAAGCGCACGCCCGGGAGCGAATTGTGATCGGTATGCAGGAGGAGATTCCAGATGAGGAAATCCCAGGTACCGCCGTCGCGGAGGTAATCGCCCGTCGCGAGGCTGGTGATGGAGAGACCGAGCCCGAAGGTGAGGACGAGGAGGCAGGCCGCGAGGGCTGGATAGAGCCTCAGCGCCCGCTTCAGGGCGAAGCGCGGGAGCGAGCCCGTCTGCTCCCAGCTTTGCGTCACGAGATAGCCGCTGATGATGAAGAACACGAAGACGCCGACGACGCCGAGGATCGCCTGCCCGCCAGTCAACCGCATCAGCGGCTCACCCGCCTCCTCGCCGGTCGCGAGCAGGAACGCATGCGAGAAAATCACCGCGCTCGCCGCAAGAAGACGCAGGGCGTCGAAGTTGTTGCGGCGGTAGTGCGGCAAGTGCGCTGCCGCAGGCCGGCTAGATTGCATTCCGATCAAGAAGCACCGCCGTCCCTATTGTCCATTCTCTTGCGCGTCATGGCCGGCCTTGTGCCGGCCATCCACATGATCATGCCGCATGTGGAATTTCGTGGATGGCCGGCACAGGCCCGGCCATGACGGCGATAGAGAGAGGAGAAGCCTGCTGTGACTCTCCCGCGCCGGGCAGAACGGCAAACGGAATGACGGCAAGTGCCTCCGGCGTCATGCGGCTTTCTGCTTCAGGCGAAAGTGGGCGATCCAGTCGCGGATCCAATCGACGGCCACCTCCTCGGGGATGGTGCCGGCGCTCGCGTCGTGCAGCATCGGCTCGCCCACGCGCTCGGCGCCGAGGCTCGCGAGGAGCTTGTCGAAGCGCTTGCCGCCGTAGCAGAAGGTCTGCGCGTAGGTGCGGTCGCCCAGCGCGATCACGCCGTAGCGCACCGCGCTCAGATTGGGCCTTTGCGCCTCGAGCGCTGCGAAGAAGTCGCGGGCGTTGTCGGGGACGTCGCCCTGCCCATAGGTCGAGGTGCAGATGAGGAAGGGCCCCTCGCGAACGAAAACCGCGGGGGTGAGCTTGTCCATCGCGAGCGCCTCGGCCTCGAGGCCCTCGGCTGCCGCGGCGTCCTTGACCTCGTCGGCCACCAGCTCCGCGGTGCCGGTCATGGTCCCCACCAGAATCGTCAATGTACCCGCCAACCCCGCCTCCACTCATCGCCGGCACTGGACGCCGGTAGGAAAGTCACTATAATGCATGTCAGGCGTCAAGCAAGCATGATAATACATATGGCCGGCAACCCCCCATCTGGCTCTTCCGCCCTTGCTCAGACCGCACCGCGGACCGATGAGACGGAGTTTCTCCGTCTCCTCGGCGAGCGCGTGCGCGAGGCCCGCGCGCGGCGCGGCATGACGCGCAAGATCCTCGCACGCGATTCCGACGTCTCCGAGCGGTATCTGGCGCAGCTCGAGAGCGGCCACGGCAACATCTCGATCGTCCTGCTGCGCCAGGTCGCGCAGGCGATGGGGCTCCCCCTCGCCGATCTCGTGCGCGAGGGGCCGGAGCATCCCGTGGAGTTCACGCTTTTGGTGCAGTCGCTGGCGCGTCTCGATCCCCGCGAGCTCGCGGAAGCGCGGAAGCTGCTCGCGTCGTCCTTCGGCGCAGCGGTCGAGCGCGAGCGGAGGCATCGCATCGCCCTCATTGGGCTTCGCGGCGCCGGCAAATCGACCTTGGGCGCCCGGCTTGCCAAGAAGCTCGGCGTCCCCTTCATCGAGCTCGACCGCGAGATCGAGCGCATCTCCGGCATGACGCTCGCGACGCTCTTCGATCTCTACGGCCAGACGGCCTACCGCCGCCAGGAGCGGCGCGCGCTCGAGAGCGTGATCGAATCGCAGCAGCGTGCGGTGATCGCGACCGGCGGGAGCCTAGTCTCCGAGCCCGCCACTTTCGACCTGCTGCTCTCGGCTTGCTTCACGGTGTGGCTCACCGCGAAGCCAGAGGAGCACATGAGCCGCGTCGTGGCGCAGGGCGATTTCCGCCCGATGGCCGACAACGAGGCCGCGATGGAGGACCTGCGCAAGATCCTCGAGGGGCGCCAGGCGCTCTACAGCAAGGCCGACGCGACGGTGGACACCGCGGGAAAATCCGTCGAGGCGAGCCTCCGCGCGCTCGATGCCGCGATCGCCGCCAAGCCCGCCGCCTGAGGAGAATCCGATGATCACCTTCGACACCGACCCCTCGCGCTACCGGCATTGGAGGCTCGCCTTCGATGGGCCGGTCGCGACGCTTACGCTCGACGTCGCCGAGGACGGCGGCATCGTCCCGGGCTACAAGCTCAAGCTCAATTCCTACGACCTCGGCGTCGACATCGAGCTCGCGGATGCGCTCAATCGCATCCGCTTCGAGCATCCGCAGACGCGCGTCGTCGTGATCACGAGCGGCAAGGACCGCATGTTCTGCGCCGGCGCCAACATCTACATGCTGGGATCCTCGAGCCACGCCTGGAAGGTCAATTTCTGCAAGTTCACCAACGAGACCCGGAACGGCATCGAGGACTCGAGCCGCCATTCCGGCCTCAAGTTCCTGGCCGCGCTGAACGGCATCACCGCCGGCGGCGGCTACGAGTTGGCGCTGGCCTGCGACGAGATCGCGCTCATCGATGACCGCTCCAGCACCGTCAGCCTCCCGGAAGTGCCGCTCCTGGGCGTGCTGCCGGGAACTGGCGGGCTGACGCGCCTCGTGGACAAGCGCCGCGTGCGGCGCGATCTCGCTGACCTCTTCTGCACCACGGCTGAGGGCGTGCGCGCCGAGCGCGCGAAGCAATGGAAGCTCGTCGATCACTCGGCGCCGCCCGCACGCTTCAAGGAGCTGGTGGCGGAGCGCGCAAAGGCGCTCGCGGCTCAGAGCGGCCGGCCCGGGGATGCCGAGGGCGTAGCGCTCCCGCCACTCCGGCGCGAGATCGACGACACGGGCTATCACTATCGCTGGGTCGACGTGGTCTTCGATCGCCCCCGGCGTGTTGCAATCATCACGGTGAAGGCGCCGCCCGAAGGTACGAAGCACGATATCGAGAGCATCCGCGCCCAAGGAGCGGCCTGGTGGCCGCTCGCAATGGCGCGGGAGCTCGACGATGCGATCCTGATGCTGCGCACGAACGAGCTCGAGCTCGGGACCTGGCTTCTACAGACGCGCGGCTCGGTAGCAACGGTGCTTGCCGCCGACAAGGCGTTGCTCGGCTATCGCGAGCACTGGTTCGTGCGCGAGACCCTGGCCTTCCTGCGCCGCACGCTTGCGCGGCTCGACGTCTCCTCGCGGAGCCTCTTCGCCATCATCGACCGCGGCTCCTGCTTCGCGGGGAGCTTGCTGGAGCTGGCGCTCGCGGCCGACCGCACCTACATGCTGGCGCTCGAGCCCGGCGACAACGACGCTCCCAGGATCGTGCTGGGCGACGCCAATCTCGGCGCCCTCGAGATGGTGAGCGGTTCGACGCGGCTTTCCGCGCGCTTCTGCGGCGAGGAGGTGGCGGTCGCGGAGGTCGCAAAGCGCTTCCGCGGCGAGCCGCTCGAAGCCGCGCGCGCGACGGAAGCGGGGCTCGTCACGCTGACGCCGGACGAGCTCGACTGGGAAGACGAGATCCGCCTCGCGGTCGAGGAGCGAGCGAGCCTCTCGCCCGACGCGCTCACGGGCATGGAGGCCAATCTGCGCTTCACCGGCCGGGAGACGATGGAGACGCGGATCTTCGCGCGGCTCTCGGCCTGGCAGAACTGGATCTTCAACCGGCCGAACGCGGTCGGCGAGCAAGGCGCCCTCAAGCTCTTCGGCACGGGCTCCAAGGCGCAGTTCAAGTGGGAAAGGGTATGACCATGGCGATCGACTACCAGGAGCGCATCCCCAACAACGTCCACCTCTCCGAGAACCGCACTCTCCAGCGCGCGCTCGAGCAGTGGCAGCCGCACTTCCTGGACTGGTGGAAGGAGCTGGGCCCCAGCGACTTCCAGACCGCGGACGTCTATCTCCGCACCGCGACCTCGGTCGACGCCAAGGGTTGGGCCACTTACGGCAGCGTGAAGATGCCGGACTATCGCTGGGGCATCTTCCTCGCCGACCCCCAGGAGGGCCGCACCATCGGCTTCGGCGACGAGTACGGCAAGCCCGTCTGGCAGCAGGTGCCCGGCGAGCACCGCTCGACCTTGCGGCGCCTCATCGTGACGCAGGGCGACACCGAGCCCGCCTCGGTCGAGCAGCAGCGGATGCTCGGCCACACCTGCCCCTCGCTCTACGATCTCCGCAACCTCTTCCAGGTGAACGTCGAGGAGGGCCGGCATCTCTGGGCGATGGTCTATCTGCTGCACGCCTATTTCGGCCGCGACGGACGCGAGGAGGCGGAGGAGCTGCTGCACCGCCATTCCGGCGACCGCGACCACCCGCGCATCCTCGGCACCTTCAACGAGCCCGTCACCGACTGGCTCTCCTTCTTCATGTTCACCTACTTCACCGATCGCGACGGCAAGTTCCAATTGAAGAGCCTCGCCGAGAGCGGCTTCGACCCGCTCGCGCGCACCTGCCAGTTCATGCTGACGGAGGAGGCGCACCACATGTTCGTGGGCGAGACCGGTATCGGCCGCGTGGTGAAGCGCACGCTCGAGGTGATGAAGGAGCTCGACACCGACGATGCCGCGGCGATCCGCAAGGCCGGCGCCATCGATCTCCCGACGGTGCAGCGCTATCTCAATTTCTGGTTCAGCTCCTCGCTCGATCTCTTCGGCTCGGAATCCTCCTCGAACGCCGCCGCCTATTTCGCGACCGGCCTCAAGGGGAGGCCCGACGAGGCGCAGTACCAGGATCACGTCTGCAAGGATGCGACCTTCGATCTCGAGGAGCCCGACGGCAAGGGCGGGATCGGGCACGAGACCATCCCGCTGCGCAACGCCATGAACGAGGTGGTGCGGACCGCCTATGTCCGGGACTGCGAGATCGGCGTCAAGCGCTGGAATCGCGTCATCCAGAAGGCGGACTGCGCGACCGAGCTCGCGCTTCCGAGCCCGCATTTCCGCCGCTCGATCGGCGTCTGGGCGGGCGCGCCGGTCGATCCCCGGGGTGACATCGTCTCGCGTGAGGACTTCGAGCGCCGCCGCGCGGAATGGCTGCCGAGCGAGAGCGACCGCGCCTTCGTGCGGAGCCTCATGCAGAAGGCGACGGCGCCCGGCAAGATGGCCGCCTGGATCGCGCCCCCCGACCGCGGCATCAACAACCTCCCCGTCGATTACGAGTACGTGCACCTGAGCTAGGGCGGAAAGTCCCGGTGGCGCTTTCCGTCGCGATCGTGGGCGCGGGGCCCGCGGGCTGCTATGCGGCGGAGCGTCTCGCGCGCGTTGCACCCGATGCCGCGATCGACGTGATCGAGCGGCTGCCGACGCCCTATGGGCTCGTGCGCGCGGGCGTGGCGCCGGACCATCAGGGCACCAAGGCGGTCGAGCGGGTGCTCGAGCGCGCGCTCACGCGGCCCAACGTCGCCTTCCTCGGCAACGTCGAAATCGGCCGCGATCTGAGCCTCGAGGGGCTGCGCGGGCTCTACGACGCCGTGATCCTCGCGACCGGCGCACCGGAGGACCGCCGCCTCGGCATTCCCGGCGAGGAGCTCGCGGGCGTCTTCGGCTCCGGCGCCTTCACGCGCTGGATCAACGGCCATCCCGATGCGGCCGATCTGCCGGTGCGGCTCGAGGCCGTGCGCTCGGCCGTCGTCATCGGCAACGGCAACGTCGCAATCGACGTCGCGCGCGTGCTCGCGAAGTCGCGGGAGGAGATGGCCCGCTCCGATCTCGCGCCGTCGATCGAGGCCGCGATCGCCGCGGCGCCGCTCGAGGAGATCCACATCGTCGGCCGCCGCGGCCCGGCGGAGGCGCATTTCACGCCGCTCGAGCTCGAGGAGCTCGGCAGGCTCGCGCGCGCAGCGCCCCTCGTCGAGGCGGCCGAGCTCCCGGCCGCGGCGGGTGCGGCCAATGCGGCCGTGCTGGAGATACTGCGCGGCTTCGCCGCGGCGATGGACCGGCCGAAGCCGATCCGCCTGCACTTCGACTTCCGCCTGAAGCCGCTTCGCCTCGAGGGCGGCGGCCACGTGGAGCGCGCGGTGTTCGAGGCGCAGCGTCGCGAGGGCGACGGCTACGCACCCTCCGGAGCGACGACGGCGATCCCGGCCGATCTCGTCGTCGCCTGCATCGGCTATCGCAGCCTCCCCTGCGACGGCCTCGCGCCGGAGGGCGGCGTCTTTCGCAACGACGCCGGACGGATCGAGCCGGGACTCTACGTCGTGGGCTGGGCGAAGCGCGGTCCCAGCGGCACGATACCCACCAACCGGAGCGAGGCGCACGCCGTCGCCGACCGCCTCGTCGCGGAGACGCAGGCCAGCGGCAAGCCCGGGCGTGCCGCCCTCAGAGCGGCGCTTGCGGCCCGCACCCGGGGGATCGTCGATTTCCCGGCATGGCGCGAGATCGACGCCGCCGAGCGCCGCCGCGCCGCAAGCGGCCGTCCGCGCGAGAAGCTGCGCCGCTGGAGCGACTTCGCTACGCCCGCGCGTTAACGATGTGTTGCAGTCCCACGCGGGAGTGGGACCCTAACCCGCTGGCCGGACAGCAATAAACATGATTAATAAAGTTTTAGCGATTGCGGCTCCAAGATGAGGGGCAGCAGGGGTCCCTGGCCCATCCGGGCCGATCGAGAGGCGTTTTTTCATTGGCCTTCGATACCGACATTGCCGGCCTCGCCTACCACATCGGGTTCTTCACGATCAGCGTCGTCCTCTACACGCTGATCCTCCACCGCTCCGAGCGATTGCCGCGAGCGCTCTCGGACGTCTTCGTCGGCCTAATGTTCGGCGTGATCGCGGTCCTGATGATGTCGCATCCGGTCCGGGTATTGCCCGACATCTACATCGACATGCGCAACGTCGTCGTCGGGACTGCGGCGCTGTTTGGCGGCCCGATCGCGACGGCGCTCGCCGCGGCCTGCGCCGTTCTCTACCGCCTCCACCTCGGCGGCGCCTACGCCGTCAGTGGAGCGGTCGGGATCGCTGCATCCGCCATGCTCGGCCTTGCGCTCCATCTCCATCTCGATCGTCGCAAGACGGAGCTCGGATACCGCCACCTGTGGATTCTGAGCGGGCTCCTGGTGCTCCCGCGTGCGGTAATGTTCGCGACGGCCGAGAGCTGGGCGGCGGCGGAGTCGCTGCTCCTGCATTCCTTCCTCCCGCTCGCCTTGATCACGCCGCTCGGCACGATGATCGTGGGCAGCCTGCTGCTGGGCGCAAGGCGGCGCCGGGCGCTCGAGGTCGCGCTCCGCGACCGCGAGGCGCAGCTTCGCCTGCTCGCGGACAACGCGACCGACGTCATCAGCCACACCGCGCTCGACGGGACGCGCCTCGACGTCTCGGCTTCCGCCATGCGCATCTATGGCTTCGATGTGGAGGAGCTCGTGGGGCATCCGGTTTTCGAGATCGTCCACCCCGAGGATCGCCCGATGGTGGAGAAGGCGCTGGCGCAGCTGCGCGAAGGGGCCGAAACGGTCGAGTTCCTGGCCCGGCTGCGGCGGAGCGACGGCAGTTATTTCTGGTCCGAGAATCGGCGCCGCGTCCTGCTCGACCCCGCCACCGGCAAGCCCGCGGGCTCCGTCGGCGTGAGCCGCGACATCAGCAAGCGCAAGGCCCTCGAGGACAGCCTCGAGGCGAAGACGCGGCTCCTCAATACCGCGATCGAGAACATGAACCAGGGGCTTTGCGTCTTCGACGCCGACCTCAAGCTGGTGCTCTGCAACCAGCATTTCCTAAACATGTTCGAGTATCCGCTGGAATTCGGACGGCCCGGCATGGGTCTGATCGACATCATCCGCTTCGACATCGCACGCGGAGAATACGGCCCCGGCGACCCCGAGGAGCTGATGGCGCAGCGTCTGGAGCTGGCGCACCGCTCCGGCACCTTCACCTTCGAGCGGGTACGCCCCGACGGCACGGTCCTGCACGTCGAACGTCACAGCATGCCCGGCGGCGGCCTCGTCGCGACCTATACCGACCTCACGCAAGCGCGCCAGCGCGAGACGCAGCTGCGCGACTACGTCAATCAGCTCGAGTTCGTGAGTGCCCGCCTCGAGGAGCAGAGCGCGCGCCTCGCCGAGCTCGCCGAAGACCTCTCGGAGCAGAAGACCCGCGCCGAGGAGGCAAGCCGGGCCAAGTCCCGCTTCGTCGCGAACATGAGCCACGAGCTGCGCACGCCGCTCAATGCCATCATCGGCTTCTCCGACCTGATCGAGACGGAGGCGATGGGGCCCGTCGGCAACGACCGCTACAAGAGCTATGCCGCCGACATCCGCAACAGCGGCCAGCATCTCCTGGAACTGATCAACGACATTCTCGACTTCTCCAAGGCAGATGCCGACCGGCTCTCGCTCGTCGAGGAGACGGTCGATCTCGCGGAGCTCCTCGACGGCACCGTGCGGATGCTGCTGCCGCGCGCGGCGCACGAGAACGTGAAGCTGCAGATGGAGCCGCTGCCGCGCGGACTCTGCCTCCGCGCCGACGGCAAGCGCCTGAGGCAGATCGTGCTGAACCTGCTCTCGAACGCGATCAAGTACACGCCCGCTGCCGGCAAGGTGACGCTCGGCGCCGGCCTCGACAGCACCGGCGCGCTGGTCCTGACGGTCCGAGACACCGGTGTCGGCATCGCCGAGGCGGATCAGCGGAAGGTCCTGGAGGCCTTCGTGCAGATCGACAATGGGCCCAATCGCGCGCATGAGGGCACGGGGCTCGGCCTCCCGCTCACCAAGCGGCTCGTCGAGCTCCATGGCGGGACGCTCACGCTGGAGAGCCGACTCGGCCAGGGCACCGCCATCACGATCGTGCTCCCGCGCGAGCGGGTGATCCTGGCCTCCGTTCCGGCGCTCTCCGTCGCCAACGGCTGACGCGCCGCTGCCGGACTAGATCCGCTCGATCGCCTCGGGATGCGTCACGTCCATGACGGCGCGGCCGCGATCCCGGCGGATGTAGCCGCGCACGCGCACGACCTTGCCCTCGAGCGCCAGCGGATTGATTCCGGCTCTGCGGAATAGCGCGAGCGTCTCGCCGTCGAGGCGCACGGTGAAGGCGGTGTGCCAGTCGGGGCCGAAATTGAGGAACGCCTGGCCCGAGACGCGCTCGACGGCGACGATCCGCCCCTCCACGAGCTCGAACCCGCCGGCACGGCGCAGCGCCTCCTCGGGCGCGAGCGGCGCATAGAAGGGATCGGCCCAGATGCCGCGCCGCGCCGCGCGCGCCTCGCTTTCGAGGGCATAGAGAGCGTCCGCGGCCGCGCGGTTGTCGGCGAAGGTATAGACGCGCGCGAGGCCGCGGCGGAGGAGCTCGCCCTCGAGCCAGAGCCCATCGCTGCGCACGAGCTGGGCGAGCACCCGTCCGTAGCGGTCCTCGCGCGCGCCGCCGTAACGGAGCGTGACGGTTTTCCCGCGCGCGAGCTCGTCGAGGGCGACCTTCGCCGCCTCCGCGAAGGGCCAAGGCGCGAAGCTCCGTCCTTTCGGCAGCTTCGGCGCCTGGATGCCCACGAGACGCACCGTGCGCCCGTCCGCGAGGACGAGGCTATCGCCGTCGATCGCCTCCGCGACGACCGCGCTCCCACCGTCTGCGAACCCCGATGGCAGCGCGGGCGCGAGCCCCTCGGCCCGAGCGAGGCCGGGGAACAGCAGCAGCAGGAAGAGAAAGGAGAACCGCGGCCGCAAGGCCGCAAGCGCGCGCATGGGCCGATGCTAGAGGCCCCGTCTCTCCCGGACAATCGGGAGCGATGCGCTCAGCCGCTCTCGTGGAAGAGATCTGCAGCGGCCTGGGTACGGCGCTCGATCGATTGGCGGAGCTTGGCGAGCGCTCGGTGCTCGAGCTGGCGCACGCGCTCCTTGGAGACGCCGAGCTCGCGCCCGAGCTCCTCGAGCGTGGCGCCCTCCTCGCGCAGCCGCCGCTCGCGGATGATCTCGCGCTCGCGCGCGCTGAGCTCACCCATGGCCTCCGCGAGCCAGCGCGAGCGGATCTCGCCGTCGCGCATGTGCGCCACGACCTCCTCGGGATTGGGACGGCGGTCGGGCAGGAAATCCTGCCAGTCGTCGTCGCCGCCCTCGCCCACGGGCACGTTGAGGGATTGATCGGCCGCGGCGAGGCGCATGTCCATGAGCTCGACCTCGGCGACGTCGACCTGCAGCTCCGCTGCGATCTTCTGCCGGCCGGCGTCGGTGAGCGGCGCGCCGGTGCCGTCCTCGATCCGCGCGCGCAGGCGGCGCAGATTGAAGAACAGGGATTTCTGCGCGGCCGTCGTGCCCGTGCGCACGATCGACCAGTTGCGGAGCACGTAGTCCTGCATCGCCGAGCGGATCCACCAGGCCGCATACGTGGAGAAGCGCACGCCGCGCTCGGGCTCGAAGCGCGCGGCCGCCTGCATCAGCCCCACGTTCCCCTCCTGCACGAGATCGCCGATCGGCAGGCCGTAGTGACGGAAGCGCGAGGCCGTCGAGACCACGAGGCGCGTATAGGAGCGCACGAGCTCGTGCAGCGCCGCCGTGTCGCCGCTCTCGCGCCATTTGCTCGCGAGGTCGTGCTCGTGGTCGCGCGTGAGCAGCGGCTCCTTCATTGACGCCTTGATGAAGGTGAGGTTCGCCTTCTGCGTCTGCGGATCGTCGATGTGCGCCATCGTTGTGCTCCCTTTTTCCGATCGCCGGTGCGATCGCCGCGCTTTTCACGCCTGCGTTAACAAAGCCTAACGCGTGTATTCGCACGCCGTCATTCCCCCCTTTCGTAGTGGGCGTTTGCGACGGGTCACAAAAAAAACGCTTTACTGACTAAGCTTCTAGCCGGTCTAGGATCGTGCCGTCGCTGCCGAGACAGGCCGCCATCAATGTCCCACCGAAGCCGCAGCCGGCGTCGAGGGAGACGGCGTGCGGGCCTTCTGCGAGACCCGCGTGGCGGCGATCGAAGCCGCGCACGATGCGTCGGTAGGATCCATAGGGGCGCGCGAGCTCGAGGAAAGGCCCGCCGCCCCACCAGAACGCGTCGCCCTGGAGGTCGAGCGGCTTCGTTGCATCGAGACCGGCGTGGACGAAGAGCAAGGCGCCGTCGTCCGTATATGCCGCACGCCGGAGGCTCGCCATGAAGGCGCTGTGGCCGGGGATCCGGTTCAGGCTCTGGCGGAGCGCGCTCGTCCAGCGCGTGATCGCAAGCGGCCCCTCGCGGCAGGCGGCCTCTCCCTGCCGCCGGCTGCCGCCATAGGCCTCGATCGTCGCGCCCACGCCCTGGTCGAGCATGAACGCGAGCACCTCGCGCGGATTGGGCGCGAACTGCAGCTCCAGGAGCTTCTGCCACATCTCCTCTTGCGCGCCGCGGAGGAAGGCGACGTCGCCGACGAAGGCGAGCGATTGTGAAAGGAAGAAGGCGCGAAAGCGCAAGGCCTCGTCGACGGCCTCGACGATTGCGCCGCCTCGTCCGAGGAGATTGCCGAGATAGACGAGGCGGTCGCCATAAGCGAGACGGGGCGCGAGCGCGCGGTGGAGCGCCGCGAGCCGCTGCGCCTCGCCGTGCACCGCCGCCACCGCCCAGACGCGGCGGCACCGTCTCAGTAACGCATAGACAGCCGAATCGCAGGGTCCGAAAGAAGCCACGGAGGCTCGCTCGATGGACGCGCCCTCATACGCCGAGAGCGCCGTCCATCGTACAGCCTCAGGCAGCGTTTAGCATCTGCTCGACGCGCTGCACCGCCGTGGTCTCGTCGATCTTCTCGACGGCCGCGAACTCGCGCACGAGACGGTCGAGAGCGGCCTGATAGATCTGCCGCTCGCTGTAGGATTGCTCGGGCTGGCCCACGTTGCGATAGAGATCGCGCACGACCTCCGCGATCGAGGCGGGATCGCCCGAGTTGATCTTCGCCTCGTATTCCTGCGCGCGCCGGCTCCACATGGTGCGCCGCGCCTTGGAGCGGCCCTTCAGCTTCAGGAGCGCTGCGTCCATCTCCTTGCGCGTGCTGAGGCGCCGCAAGCCGGAGTTCTTCGCCTTGCCGATCGGGACGCGGAGCGTCATCCGGTCCTTCTCGAAATGAATGACGAAAACGCTCAGCGTCTGGCCCGCGATCTCCTGCGTCTCGACGCCGTTGATCTTGCCGACCCCATGCGTGGGGTAGACCACGAAATCGCCTGCTCCGAAGCTCTTTTCCGACTTTTCCGACATGATCCGTCTCTCGAACAACCCTTCAGATTGGGGCGCGCCGGCGCCAAAGCCCAAGGTGCCGCGCCCGATGGGCGCGCTTCTTACGCTCTTAATGGTAGTCCGCTGGACGGCCGCCCGCACCTCATGCGAGTTAGGCCTCCGGGAGGAGTGCCGTCAGCACTCGGGTAATTTCATACCACAGAATCGCTGTAAAAGGCGAGTCAGGAAGCCATGCAGGCCATGCAAGCCCCTCGGGCACGTGTCCGCGAAGAGTTAACGCGGTCCGTAATTAGTTGAAAATTCAGGTTGTTAGCTAGCTTTTACGTTTAGCGGGATTGGGACTAAAGTGCTTTTCCAGCTTGCCTTCAACGTCCTTCCACTGGTCGGCGTCTGCAGGAGCCTCACCCTTTCGAGTGATATTGGGCCAGGCGGCGGCGTATTGGCGATTGAACTCCACCCATTTCTCGGCGGACGCCTCGCTGTCCGGAACGATCGCCTCGACGGGGCACTCGGGCTCGCAGACGCCGCAGTCGATGCATTCGTCGGGATTGATCACGAGCATGTTCTCGCCCTCGTAGAAGCAGTCCACGGGGCATACCTCGACACAATCCATGTACTTGCACTTGATGCAGGCTTCGTTGACGACGTAGGTCATGGGCGGAGAACTCGGATGAGCTGAGAGGGTGCCGGATTCCGCTGGGGATCGAGAGCGGGCTTGCGTATCACGCGCTCGGCGCGCGTTCAACCCCAGCCGATTTAGGGACTTCGGCGGCAGCGGGCCCGACGTAGCGAGCGCGCGGACGGATGAGGCGTCCGCTCGCATATTGCTCTTGCGCGTGCGCGATCCAACCGAGAGACCGTCCGAGCGCAAAGAGCCCGAGCGTTGCGCCCGGCGGCAGATCGAGGTGCCGTCCGAGCACCGCGAGCGCCCAATCGATGTTCGGTTCGCGTCCCGTGAGCTCGCTGACGGTGACGGCGATCGGTTGGGCCCTTCCCGCCGCGTCGCTCCCGACCTCGTGCAGCAGCCTCGACAGCAGCCGCGCGCGCGGATCGCCCGAGGGATAGAGCGGATGTCCGAATCCCGGGAAGGATTCGCCGCGCTGCAGCCTTTCCTGGAGCGCGCGCCCGACATCTCCGAGCTGCAGCGCGCTCGCGAGGAACGCACCCGCCCGCTCGGTGGCGCCGCCGTGGAGCCGGCCGCGCAAGGCCGCCAGCCCCGCGAGCACGGCAAGATGCGGCGCCGTCCCCGCGGAGGCGACGCACCGCACGGCGAAGGCGGAGACGTTGAGCTCGTGATCGGCGCACAGCACCAGCGCCGCCCGCAGGAGCTGTCGCCCTGCGGCGCCGGCATTCCAGGCATCCGCGAGCACAGCATCGACCGGCCGCGGCGAGGGCGCGCTCTCCGCGATCACGGCCGCGACGAGGCGCAGCAGCCGCGCGCCCGTCCGCGCCACCGCGGGCGGCGCGAGGTCGTTGGCGCGCGGATCCTCCGCCGCCGCATGCGGCAAGAGCACGAGACAGCGCTCGAGCGGCGGCAATCCGCGCGCCGCCAGCGCCGCCGCGAGAAACGCGGGACCCGCCGGCGGCACATTTTCGGCAGCGAAGATCTCGCTGCCGTCGGCTTGCCAAAGCAATTCCGCGACGGTGCGCACCGATGCCTCGCGTGCGAGCCGGAGAGCATCGACGCCGCGATAGAGAAGCCGGTCTCCGACGATGGCGGTGATCGAGGAATCCAACACCGGCGCACCCCAGTCGAGCGCAGCTGCCGCGTCCCCGGCTCGACGCCGCGCGAGTGCCTCGATGTCCTCCGCGCGGTAGCGCCGCTCCCGTCCCGCGCCGGGCTCCGACCGCACCAGGCCGCGGCTCACATAGGCATAGAGCGTCGCCGGCGTGACCCGTAGCCGGGCCGCCGCCGCTCGGGCGGTGAGATAGGGCGCATCGACCCGCTTTTGCTGCATGGAGTCCCTTGTATTGATTAGATAATCAATATTGACAATCTACCGTATCTTCCGTCGTGATGCACGAGAAAACCCATGGAGGTGGCGATGCCCGAAGGGTTCAGCGGCGGCCTCGAAGGAGTCGTGGCGGCGGAGACCGTGCTGAGCGATATCGACGGCGAGCACGGCAGGCTCCTCATTCGCGGCATGCCGCTGGAACGCCTCGCAGAGCGCGGCTTCGAGGCAGCGGTCGCCCTGCTCTGGGAAGGCATCGTCGCAGGGGAGCTCGACAGCGGGGGGATGGTGGTGCTCCTCGGCAAGGCGCGCATCGCCGCGTCTCGGAATGTCGGACGTTGGCTACCTTCGGCGCGAGGGAAGGCCGTGCCGCAGGGTCTTCGCCTGGCGCTCGCGGCAATCCCCGACGCGAGCACGCCGGCTGAGGTGGCAGCCGCCTTGCCGGTGGCGCTCGCAGCCCTCACGCGGGCTCGGCGGGGCCTGGAGCCGGTGGCCCCGGACCCGCGCCTTACTACCGCGGCCGATTTCTTGCGAATGCTCAGAGGCGAGCAGGCGGAGGCGCGGGAGATCGCGGCGCTCGACGCTTATCTCGCGACGGTGATCGACCACGGGCTCAACGCCTCCACCTTTGCCGCTCGCGTGGTGGCTTCGACGCACGCCTCGCTGGCGGCGACGGCGACGGCGGCATATTGCGCGCTCACCGGGCCGCTCCATGGCGGCGCCCCCGGCCCAGTCTTGGACATGCTCGATGCCATCGGCAGCCCCGAGCGGGTCGAGCCCTGGCTCGAGCAGGCGCTCGAGAAAGGCGAGCGCCTCATGGGCTTTGGCCATCGCGTCTATCGCGTCCGCGACCCGCGCGCCGAGGCGCTCAAGGCGGCGCTCCTCCGGCTCGATCCCAAAGCGGGCCGCCTCGCCCTCGCCCAGGAGGTGGAGCGCTGCGCCCTTGCGCTTCTGAAACGCCGCAAACCCGGCCGAGCGCTCGACACCAATGTGGAGTTCTATACGGCGCTCCTCCTCGACGCGCTTGCGCTGCCGCGGGAGAACTTCGTCTCGGTCTTCGCCATGAGCCGGATCGCCGGCTGGATCGCGCATGCCTTCGAGCAGCGCAGGACCGGCCGCCTCATCCGGCCCGCCTCGCGCTACATCGGCCCGAGGGCGGCTTAGGGACTAATCCGTGCCTCTGCCGCGTTCTCGCGGGGGCACGGTCGCCGCGACATTTCGTCCACCGGCGAGACGGGCGCCGGGTCCTCTCGATTGCTATGGTCGCGCCCGCGAATTCGGCGCCCTTAGGACGGAAAATTGCGTAAGCGCGGCAAGATCATCGTGCAGCATTTCGTGGCCCAGATGCCGCTGGGCGGCATCGCCTGGCAGGCGATGCAATATGCGCTCGGCCTGGAGCGTCTGGGTTACGAGGTCTGGTACGTCGAGGAGCACGGCGCCAACCCCTACGATCCCCGGATTGACAGCGTGGTGATGGATTGCGGCTACGGCGTCGAGTACCTGCGCCGCGCCATGGAGCGCTATGGGCTCGGCGGGCGCTGGGCCTATTGGGACGCGATCAACGACGTCTATCATGGGCTCTCGCGCGAGCGCGTCAGGGCGCTCTACCGCGAGGCCGACGCGCTCATCAACCTCTGCGGGGCGACGCGGCTGCGCGCGGAGCACATGGCCTGCCCCGTGCGGATCATGGTCGACACCGACCCCGTCTACGAGCAGATCAAATACGCCAAGGCCGATCCCGCCGCCCGCGCCTATCTCGACGCGCACACGCATTTCTTCAGCTACGGCGAGAACCTCGGCGCCGCGGATTGCCCGGTGCCGCTCTCGGGGATCGCGTGGCATCCGACCCGCCCGCCGGTGGTGCTGAGCGAGTGGCCGGTCGCGGAGGGCGCCCCCGCCTGCTACAGCTCGATCGCGACCTGGGAGAACAAAGGCAAGAACATCGAGTTCGGCGGCGAGACTTATCTCTGGTCGAAGCACGTCAATTTCCTGCGCTTCCTCGACCTCCCCCGCGCGCTCCCGGAGCAGTGCTTCAGCATCGCGCTGATGACGGTCGAGGAGAGCGTGCGCCGCGAGGTCGCGAGCCACGGCTGGCAGGTCCGCGACCCCCGGCCGATCTCCGCGGACATGACGAGCTATGCCGATTTCATCCGCGGCTCCCGCGGCGAGTTCACGGTGGCGAAGGACATCTACGTCCGCCCGGTCAGCGGCTGGTTCAGCGACCGCAGTGTCTGCTACCTCGCCTCGGGCCGGCCGGTCGTCACCATGAAGACCGGCTTCAGCAAGTTCTATCCCGCGGGCGCTGGGCTCTTCGAGTTCCTCATGGTTAACGAGGCGCTCGAGGCCTTCCGCACCATTGAGGGGGATTATCGCCGCCACGCTCGCGCCGCGCGCGGCATCGCCGAGGAATTCTTCGCCAGCGAGCGCGTTCTTCTACCGATGATGGGCGCGGCCGGGCTATGATGCGCGGCGCCACGGGAAGTTAATGAGAACCGCACCTTCTGCCCCCTTCGCTGCGGAACGCCCCACCATCCTGGGATTGGACGCCTCCTGGGACGGTCTTGCACGCCTGCTTTTCCTTGCGGCGACGCTCCTGGCGATCGCGACCTTCGCCGATTACGGCATCACCTGGGACGAGGACCTGCACAATCTCTACGGCGAGCTCATCCTCAAATACTACACGAGCGGCTTCTCGGAGCTCCGCGCGACCAACTGGCCGGATCTCACGAATTACGGCGGCGCCTTCGACCTGAGCGCGGCGCTCCTCAATCTAGTCTCCCCCTTCGACACCTACGAGACCCGGCATCTCCTCAACGCGCTCGTGGGCGTCGTGGGTGCCATCGGCGTCTGGAAGCTCGGCCGCGCGCTCGCGGGGCCGCGCGCGGGCTTCTTCGCGGCGCTCTTCCTGCTGCTGACGCCCAACTACTATGGGCAGATGTTCAACAACCCCAAGGACATTCCCTTCGCCGCGGGGATGGTCTGGGGCCTCTACTACCTCGTGCTGCTACTCCCGGAGCTGCCGCGGCCGCGGTGGTCGCTGCTGCTGCGCCTCGGCGTCGCGATCGGACTTACAATCGGCGTGCGCGTCGGCGGGCTGCTGCTCGTCGGTTATCTCTGCCTGCTACTCGGCCTTTCAGGATTCTGGCGCGCGCTCGAGCTGCGGAGCCTCCGCGTGCTCCTGGGCGATGCCGCGCTCGGCCTCGGGCGCGTGCTGCTGCCGGTCTTCCTCGTAGCTTACGCGGTGATGCTGCCGTTCTGGCCCTATGCGCAGCTCGATCCCCTGCGGAATCCCTTCATCGCGCTCGCGAACTTCTCGCACGAGATCTATCCCTGGACCACGCTCTTCGATGGGCGCTACGTGCCCGCGACCAACCTGCCCTGGTCCTATCTTCCCGTCCACGTGACGCTGGCGTTGCCGGAGCTCGTCCTGACGCTGCTGCTGGCGTCGCTGCCGGCGGCGGTGCTCGTCGCGCGCGCGCGCCGCTGGCGCCTCGAGCGCGCCTCCGCCCTCGCCTATGCCGCGATCGGCTTCGCCGTCGTCTTCCCGATCGGCTACGCGATCGCGATCAAGGCTGTGCTCTTCGACGGCATGCGGCATTTCATCTTCGTGCTGCCGCCGATCGCGGCGCTCGCGGCCTCGGCCATGGACCGCGCCCTCGACCTCCTGCGCCGCTTCCCCTACCGGCGCTGGGCCTATGGTGCGCTCGCGCTCTACGGCATGGGCCACGTTGCCATCATGGGCATGCTGCATCCCGACGAGTACGTCTACTTCAACGGCTTCATCGGCGGCGTCGAAGGCGCGGACGGCCTCTTCAAGACCGACTATTGGGCCAATTCCTACGCCGAGGCCGTGATCGGGCTCGAGGAGTACCTGCACGCCGAATACGGCAACGACTACATGGACCACGACTTCAAGGTCGCGGTCTGCGGCCCGCCGATCTCCGCAGCCTTCTTCTTCCCGCCGAACTTCATCTTCGCCTGGGACCACAAGGACGCGGACTTCTTCATCGCCTTCACCAAGGACAATTGCCAGAAGGAGCTGCCGGGACACGAGGTCTACCGGGTCGAGCGCATGGGCGTGCTGCTGTCGGTCGTGCTCGACCGCCGCGCCTATCTGAAGGCGACGGGCCCGGCGAGCGCGGCGATCAGGTAGGGACCCCGTTGGAGCGCGCGGAGTACCAGCGTCTGGCGGCATTGGACCGGCGTCTCTGGTGGTTTCGCGGCATGCACGCGCAGATGCTGGGCGCGCTCGGCCGGCGCAGGCCGCCGCGGAAGGGCGAGCGTATCCTCGACGCGGGTTGCGGCACCGGCGGCTTCCTCGCGGGGCTCGGCGAGCGGTTCCCCGAAACCGAGCCCCTAGGCGTCGAGATCGACGCCGCCGCCGGCACGGTCGCGCGCGAGCATAGCCGCCGTCCGGTCTGCATCGGCTCCGTCAATGCGCTCCCTTTCGCGGACGCTCGCTTTGCGGCGATCCTGAGCACCGACGTGCTCTGCCACGAGGGGGTCGACGAGGAGGAGGCGCTCCGGCAATTCCAGCGCTGCCTCGCGCCGGGCGGCGTCCTCGTGCTGAACCTGCCGGCCTATGCCTGGCTCCTCTCCTGGCACGATACGGCAGTGCACAACGTCCGCCGCTACTCCGCCGCCCGGGTGCGGGAGCTTCTCGCCGCGGCGGGCTTCACCGCGATCCGCACGGGCTACTGGAATACCCTGCTCTTTCCCTTGATGGTACTGCGGCGAAAGCTAGGATGGCGCAAGGGCGCCTCGCACGGCAGCGACGTCGCGGAGTTGCCGGCGCCGGTCGAGGCGGCGTTCCGCCTGGCCGTGCGAATCGAGGCGGCTCTAGTGGGGTTGGGGCTCCGGCTGCCCTTCGGCGGCTCGGTGCTCGCGACAGCGGTGAAGCCATGACCGACCACGCCTTTGCGCTGAGCATCGTCATCCCCGTCTATTGCGGCGCCAAGAGCATCGGCGAGCTCGTGCACGCGCTCGAGGGACTCGAGATCGCCGGCGGACACGAGATCGTGCTCGTGGTCGACGGCAGCCCCGACGACAGCCTCGAGGTCTGCCGAGGCCTGGTGGCGAGCGCGCGCGTCCCGATCACGCTCGCGAGCCTCGCGAGGAACTTCGGCGAGCACAACGCCGTGATGGCCGGGCTCCGCCTCGCGCGCGGCGCCTGGGTGATCACGATGGACGACGATCTCCAGAATCCGCCGGAGGAGGTGGTGCGGCTCCTCGATCATGCGCGGAGCTCCGGCAAGGACGTGATCTACACGCGCTACGCGAGGAAGCGCCACGCGCTCTGGCGCAATCTCGGCAGCCGGTTCGCGAATTGGGTGGCGGACGTGCTGATGGAGAAGCCCAAGGGCCTCTATCTCTCGAGCTTCCGCTGCATGAGCGCGTTCCTCGTGCAGCAGGTCACGCGCTACGAGGGGCCCTTCCCGTATGTCGACGGTCACATCATGCAGTCGACGCAGTCGATCGGCACGCTCGAGGTGCGTCACCTGCCCCGCGCGGAGGGGCGCAGCACCTATACGTTCCGCCGCCTCGTGCGGCTCTGGCTCAACATCTTCGTCAATTTCTCGGTCCTGCCGCTGCACCTCAGCACGCTCGCGGGCTTCGCGATCTCGATCGTCGGATTGATCGGCGTCGCCTGGGTCGTGCTCGAGGCGATCTTCCGCGCGACACCTCCCGGCTATGCATCGCTGATGGCGGCGATCTTGCTGCTCTCGGGCGTGCAGCTCCTGATCCTCGGCATCCTCGGAGAGTACATGGGCCGCCTCTTCCTCACCGCGAACCGCAAGCCGCAGTCGATCGTGCGCGAGGTGATCCGCAGCGCGGGAGCGACGCTCCCCGAGGCGGGACAGCGGCCTGGCATCCGCGTCGTCGAGAGCGGCTGAGCCCGATGCTGCTCTCCTACGGCGCGCTCGCCGCAGCGATCCTCGTGGGGGTCGCGGGCCAGCTCCTGCTCAAGCAGGGGGCGGTGCGCAGCTCAGGCCAGCTCGCGCAATTCCTCGATCCCTTCACCGTCTCGGGCCTTGCAGTCTATGGCCTGGCGGCGGTGCTCTACATCGTGGCGATCAAGCGGCTGCCGGTCTCGATCGCATTTCCGAGCGTCGCGCTCTCCTACGTCCTCGTCGCGATCGCCGCGCATTTCCTCTGGCAGGAGCCGCTGGGGCTCGCGCAATTCGCGGGGATCGCGCTGATCGGCAGCGGAATCCTGCTATTGCATCTTGCGGCCTGAGACGGTCAGTCGATCTTCGCCGAGGCGCCGCCAGAGCGCGACTTCAAGACCTCCCAGATCGCCTCAATCTCGGTGGAGCATTCGCGAGCCTCGTCGCGTAGCTCGCGCAGCCGGACGCGAATTGGCTTCTGCCGGGAGTAGTCTCGGTAATAGTCGATCCCGTCCCACAAAATCATGCCACCGCTCCCGAGAGTGACAAGCAGCGACCACCCGAGCGTCAACGGAGCGGCGGCCACACCTGCGATTCCCAATGCGGTATTGATGTCAAGCTTGATTCCCGATTTCTTAAGCTTGGGACGCTCCGCCTCGATCGCCGGCCGCAATTCCGCAAGTTCTGCTTCGAGCCGGGCCAGTCGGATCTCGAATTCGGTTCCTCTCGCGAGGAGAGCATCGTCATCGAGCTCCGTTTACCCCGGCCGCTCAGCGGCTCCGCCCGCCACGGCAGCCGCTCCCGTTCACCGAGCGCGGAGGCCTCGGGTCAGCGCCCTGTCCTTGAGCGCTCTTGCGAGAGCTTTACCGCGCTCGATTTCCGCCTCAGCCTGCCTCAGGTCATCCATACCCGATGTGAATCTACTAATCCGAGAGATCAGCAGCGCAGTGCCCGAGATTACGACGCCGGTGAAAATAATCGACACGCCTATGATCGCCGCGGCGGACACGGCGTCGACGGACCTCGTGACGAACGCGCCAAGACCGGGATCGAGAAGGTGATCGAGGACCCGCGTCGCCACGGCCGCGAGCACCGCGACGACGACAAGTAGCGGCGAGTTGAGGCTGTGATCCTGTCGAAATTCAGGAGAGCGAAAGGCCATCAGCAGCTCCTCGTTGCGCCACGCGTTGTACGGCCGAGTAAGTTCATCCAATGCCGCACTGGAACCACCCGGTCTTCGGGCCGCGCGAAATGCGCGCTCGCAAAACTAGGCGCCCACCCGGGCGAATGCAAGTTACAAGGGAACAACCACTCGTCAATCGATCTCGGCCGAGGCGCCGTGGACGCCCGCGATGACGCGGCCGATCTGGTCCTCCGCGAGCTGCGGGAACATCGGGAGGCTCAGGACCTCCGCGGCGGCGCGCTCGGTCTCGGCGAGGCCCGCGGGGCCGATCGCGAGGCGGCCCTCATAGGCGGGCTGCAGATGCACGGGGACGGGATAATGGACGTTGGTGCCGATGCCGCGCTGGGCGAGAGCGCGCTGCAGCGCGTCGCGCTTGCGGCTGCGCAGGACGTATTGATGGAAGACGTGCGTGCAATTCGGACGTCGCCCCGGCAGCGAGACCGGCAATCCCGCAAGCCCGCTGTCATAGGCGGCGGCGATGTCTCGCCGGCGCTGGTTCTCCACCTCCAGCATGGTGAGCCGCACGCGGAGGATCGCCGCCTGGACCTCGTCGAGGCGGGAGTTGATGCCGGCGATGTCGCTGACGTATCGACGGCGCCAGCCGTATTGACGAAGCGCGCGCAGGCGCTCGGCGAGCGCCTCGTCTCCGGTGACGACCATGCCGCCGTCGCCGAGCGCCGGCAGGTTCTTGGTGGGATAGAAGCTGAAGGCGCCGAGGCGGCCGATGCTGCCGGCCATGCGCGCGCCCCAGAGCGCGCCATGCGCCTGCGCCGCGTCCTCGATCAAGACCGCCCCCGCCTTGGCTGCGAGCGGCCCGATCGTGCCGAGATCGGCAGGCTGCCCGTAGAGATGCACGGGGATCACTGCGGCGATTCGCCCGGGCGGGCGCTCGACGGCCGCCGCGAGCGCCTGGGGATCGAGGGTCATGGTGGCGGGATCGACATCGATCAGCAGCGGCTTCGCACCTGCGAGCTCGATCGCCGCCACCGTCGCCACCGCCGTGTGCGCGACGGTCGCGACGTAGTCCTGGGGGCCGACCTCGATTGCCTTGAGCGCGAGGACGAGCGCATCGGTGCCGCTCCCCACGCCGATGCCGTGCCCGGCGCCGACGAAGGCAGAGAATTCCTGCTCGAAGCCCTGAACCTCCCGCCCGAGTATGTAATGCCCAGCCTCGATCACCTGGATCAAGGCGATGTCGATGCGCGACCGCAGCGCCAAGAACCCCGCGCGGGGATCGGCTTGGGGAATGGGCGTGTCGGTCATCGCTCTCCGGGGAATGGCGCCTGATCGTTGAATTTACACATATTTAGCCAAGCGTGTCCGGAAGAATTCCAGGGAATTCTTCACACCTTGGTGAATCACCACCCTGGGCCTCCACCCCACGGTGTGGCGGAAAAGGGTGTCGTCGGCCCAGTAGTCGCCGATGTCGATGCGTTTGCGCTCTTCCGGGAAATCCTTCCTCTCGTAGCGGCCGCCGCCATTGGCGGCGATCACGGTCTTCGCGAGCTCCTCCAGCGAGAGCGCGCCGTCGCCGCCGAGATTGAACGCGCCGCCTTCCGCGGCGGGGCTCGCCGCGGAGAGAAGGAAGGCGTCGGCCGCATCCTCGACATAAGTGAAATCGCGGAGCTGCGCCCCGCCCCAGACCTCGAAGGGCCGCCCCTCCAGCGCCGCCCGGAGCCAGACGCCGATGAAGGTCTGCCGCGCGTCCTTGATGCGCATCCTCGGCCCATAGGTGTTGGTGAGGCGAAGCGCGGTCGCGCGGATGCCGTAGATGCGATGGTAGAGCAGATGGAAGGTCTCGCCCGCGAGCTTGTCGACGCCGTTCACGTCGACGGGGCGCAGCGGGTGCTTCTCGTCGACGGGCAGTCGGTCGGGGCGGCCGTAGATCTGCCGCGTGCTCGCGTAGACGATGCGAAGGCGGGGATTGACGGCGCGCACGGTCTCGAGCGTCGCGAGCTGTGCGCGGGCGTTGATGTCGAGATCGGCGAGCGGCGCCTGCATCGAGCCCAGGTGGCTGGTCTGAGCGGCGAGGCTGAAGAGGACGTCTCGGTCGGCAAGGGAGCGGCGCACGGTCTCGGCATCGCGGATGTCCGCGACGACGGCCTCCACCCGGTCCTCGATCCCCTCGAGATTGGCGCGGTTGGCCCCCGAGTCGGGGTCGAGATTGTCGAGGAGCCGCACCGCCGCGCCTGCCGCAACCAGGCGATGGGCGAGCGTCGAGCCGATGAGACCGAAGCCGCCGGTGATGAGGATTCTCGCGCCTTTGAAGGCGGCCGCGGGGTCGCTCACGGTTGAGGCGGCGGGATCGCTCACGGGCCGCGCCTTGACCCCGAGAGTCCGGCGGCGCGAGACTCGCGGCAGAAAGCATCTTCGAGATGGACTTTTCCGCGAGAACCTTGCCCTCCGCCAGGGGAGTGCCGACGGCGCTCGTGCTTGCGCTGACGCTCGCCGCTTGCGCCGCCCCGCCGCCGCCCCGGACGCTTTCGCCGGGCGAGCAATGTCTCGCCGATCTCGGCGCGCACGGCGTCCGCTATGAGCTCGCGGCGGTGCCCGCGAGCAGCGGGCCCTGCGCCGTCGTCAACCCCGTCAAGGTCGAAAGCGCAGGAGTGCCGTGGAACCAGCCCGCGGTGATGAGCTGCGCGCTCGCGGACCGCGTCGACCGCTTCTTCACCGAGGCGGTGGAGCCGCTGGCCCGGCGTCATCTCGGCGCGGCGATCGCGCGGATGGACAATTTCGGCGCCTATTCCTGCCGCCGCGAGGTCGGGCAAGCCGGGCGCTGGAGCGAGCACGCGGAGGGCCGCGCGATCGACGTCTCGGGGTTCGTGACGGCGGACGGCAGCCGCATCACCGTCGAGCAGGACTGGAGCCGCCCGGGACCCAGGCGCGATTTCCTCCGCGCCGTGGCGAGCCGCGCCTGCGACTACTTCAGCGTCGTCCTGAGCCCCGACAGCGACCGCTACCACTACAACCACCTCCATCTCGACATCGGACCCTGGCGGCTCTGCCAGACGCGGGCGAGGACGCCCGCCGCCCGCTCTCTCTCAAGCACGATCGATAGCCGCGCGAGTCCCTGATCGTCAACGGCGCACCCCCTCGTCTTCCTCGAACAGCGACGTCCACGTCTCGGTCGCTTCGATCGCCCGCGGCGGCTGGTTCTCGGCGTAGAGCGCTCGCGCCTCGCTCGCCGGGCCGCGGCGCTCTGCAAGCGCCAGCACCTCGATCCGCCGCTCCCAGCGCCCGAGGCGCAGCACGAGGCGGTCGCCGACGCGGAGGGATTGATGCGCCTTGCGGACTTGCATGTCGCCGACGCTGACGCAGCCGCCGGTGCAGAGCTTCGAGGCGAGCGCGCGGCTCTTCGCGAAGCGCGCGCACCAGAGCCAGCGGTCGAGGCGTTGGAAGGCGGGCGCCCTTTGCTCGGCCATCGGCTCAGTTGGCGCGGCGGAGCGCGCCCAGGAGCGCGAAGGGCCCTTCGGGGCGGGCGTGGTCGGGACGTTCCTTGCGCCGCTGCTGCGGCCGGCGCCGCGAATGGAAGCTCACGCCGGTCTCGTCCATCGCCGCGCGGTAGCCGAGCGCCGCCAGGACGCCCGGCAGCTCGTCCTTGCGGCAGCCCGCGATCTGCGCGAGCTCCGGGACCGGCGCGAAGGGACCCTGCCGCGCGAGGCGCCGCGCGGCCATCGCAAGGCGCTCGATGCGGTCGGCGCGGAGCGCGCGCGTCCCCATGACGCGATAGCCCATCGCGGCATAGAGCGCCTCCGGCACCGCCTCGTTGCGCGGCACCGTGGGGCCGCGAAGGGCGGGCACGGGAGCCAATGCGCCCTCATAGATCGACCAGAGCAGGCCCGATTGCGCGGAAGCGCGCGCGCTCAGCATCGGCGCCAGATAGATCATCTCCGTGCCGATCCTGACGCCGAGCGCCGCGAGCGCCTTGCGTGCCTTGCCGTCGAGCGCGGCGAGCTGGGTCGCCGCGCGCGCGAGCGGCAGCGCGCCCAGCGCCTCCGCGAGCTGAAAGGCAAGGCCCCGCGCGGCACCCTCGAGCGGCGCTTCCGCGAGCTTGAACAGCGGCGCGAGGCCAGCGCGGATCGCGGCGCGGACGGCGTCGGCCAGGCGCCGCCGCACCGCCTCGCGATGGCCGCCCTCCAGGAACTCCGCCGGCAGCACCTCGATCTTCGGCTGCAGCACCTGGTCGCCCGCGACGAGGCGCCCGACGGCGCCGCCGCGCCAGAGGATAGTGCCCTCGGCGGCGAGCGCGAACTCCCCGTCGGGCGCCGCCGCGAGCGCCTTCGCGCGCTCCGCGATCTCCGCGCGCAGGACGCGGTTGGCAGCGGCCATCAGCGTGCGCGCGGCCTCGTCGCTCGCGGCCGTATCCGGCCGGAAGCGGAAACCCTCGAGCATCCCGACGTAATGACCCTCGACCTTGACCTCGCCGTTGCGGCTCACCGAGGCCAGGAGGTCCTGCGCACCCGCGAGCTGGCGCACCAGGAAGGCTGCGCGGCGGTCGACGAAGCGCTGGGTGATGCGGTCGTGAAGCGCGTCGGAGAGCCGGTCCTCGATGGTGCGCGCGCGCTCCTGCCAATGCGGTGCGTCCGCGAGCCAGTCCGCGCGGTGGGAGATGAAGGTCCAGGTGCGGACATGCGCGATCCGCGCCATCAGCGCGTCGATGTCGCCGTCGGTGCGGTCGAGGCGCGCGACGTGCCCCGCGACCCAATCCGTGGGCAGGCGCTCCGCCGGGCCCGAGAGGTGGCGATAGATCTGCGCGAGGAGCCGCGCATGGGCGTCGCTCATGACCTTGCGGAAGTCCGGGATCTGACAGACCTCCCAGAGGAGCCGCACCGCCGCGGGATTGCCGGCGCCCTCGGCGATGTCGGGCATGCGCGCGAGAGCGCGGAGGGCCCGGTGATCGTCCGCCTCGCGCGCCGGCACCAGGCCCTGCCGTCGCGGCTTCTCCTCGAGGCTGCGCAAGAGCAGCTCGAGCGAGCGGAATTCGAGCCGGGCGTTCCGCCAGTAGAGCCGCGTCAGGGGATCGAAGCGGTGGTTCTCCACGGCCTCCACGATCTCGGCATCGATCGGCCCCTCGTCCGCGGTCGTGCCGAAAGTGCCGTCGCTCATGTGGCGGCCCGCGCGGCCCGCGATCTGCGCGATCTCGGGCGCGGTGAGGCGGCGCGGCTGCGTCCCGTCGAACTTCACGAGCTTCGCGAAGGCGACGTGGTCGAGGTCCATGTTGAGGCCCATGCCGATCGCGTCGGTCGCGACGAGGTAGTCGACCTCGCCGGACTGGAAGAGCTCGACCTGGGCGTTGCGGGCGCGGGGGCTCAGCGCGCCCATGACGACGGCGGCGCCGCCCCGCTGCCGCCGCATCAGCTCCGCGAGCGCGAAGACGTCCGCGACCGCAAATGCCACGACGGCGCTCCGGGGCGGGAGGCGCGTCACCTTTTTGACGCCGGTGTACCGCAGCGTCGAGAAGCGCGGCCGCCCCGTCACCTCGGCCTCGGGGACGAGACGCCGGAGCAGCGGCTTCATCGTGTCGGAGCCCAGCATCAGCGTCTCGTGGCGGCCGCGGGCGTCGAGGAGGCGCTGAGTGAAGACGTGGCCGCGCTCGGGATCCGCGCAGAGCTGGATCTCGTCGACCGCGAGGAAATCGACGGGCCGGTCGAGCGGCATCGACTCGACGGTGCAGACGAAATAGTTGGGGTTGGGCGGGAGGATCTTCTCCTCGCCCGTGATGAGGGCGACCGCGCGCTTCCCCTTCGCCTTGAGGATGCGGTCGTAGTTCTCGCGCGCGAGCAGCCGCAGCGGGAAGCCGATCATGCCGGACTGGTGGCCCAGCATGCGCTCGATCGCGTAATGGGTTTTTCCGGTGTTGGTCGGACCGAGGACGGCGGTAAGGCGCGGGGCGGAGCTCAGGGGACCCATAGAAGTAAGAATCGGTACTCCCGGGGCGAAACGCAAGGCAGAGGGTGTCGCGGCGCCAATCCCCGGGGAGTCGCTGCGAAATCCCGGCGCGACCCGTTATGATCGCGGCCTCGACTCGCTGGAGCCCCTCCCGATGTCATTGCCGCGTATTCTCGTGATTATCGCATTGCCGCTGCTCCTCGCGGCTTGCGGGCTCTTCGGCGACGAGGAGGATACGCCGGCGCCGCCGGCCCAGGCGGCTACGCCGCCGAAGCCGACGGAGCCGCCCCTCATCGCGCTGCGCCCGGGTCCGCAGACGCTGCTTGGCTTCAGTCCCAGCGATGCGAAGCCCGCGCAGAGCAAGCCCGCCCCGGCCCCCGCGCCCGCTGCGCCCCCGGCCGACGCCAAGCCGCCCACCCACCGCGACGACCTCGGCGATGACGAGGCGCAGAGCTTTTACGAGGGGGTGCTGCTGACCTATGCCTTCGACGCTTGCGGCCTGCCCCTGCTGGGCGAGACCGCCCGGCAGGACATCGGCCACCGCATCGAGGTCTGTCCCAACCCGGATGCACGCAAGAAGGCGCTCCGGGCGGTCTATCGGCGGGCGCTCGCGACGGCCGAGCAGGACCCCGAGAAGCTCCGCGCGAGCGCGCTGAGCCTTTGCAAGGACAAGCGCGGCTTCCTCAGCAACGTCATGTCCCACTCCCAGCAGCTTCGCTTCGACGACAGCGGCCCGCCGGACTGCAGCGCTATCAGCCCCCGGCCTTGAGCACGGGCATCTTGCACCGCTCCGCCGCCTCCCTCATATCTCCTGCGGTTCGGGACCCCGGATAAGCGGACGGAAAGGGCATGCAAACGGAGAAGAAGAGCTTCCAGGCGGAAGTGAGCCGCCTTCTCGACATCGTCGCGCACTCGCTATACAGCCAGAAGGAGATCTTCCTGCGCGAGCTGATCTCCAACGCCTCGGACGCCTGCGACCGGCTGCGCTATCTCGCGCTGACGGAGCCCGGGCTCCTCGGCGAGGACGCGGCGTTCCGTGTGACGCTGACGCCGGATCCGAAGCAGCACTCCCTCACGGTGGCCGACAACGGCATCGGGATGAATCGCGAGGAGCTCATCGACAATCTCGGCACCATCGCGCGCTCGGGCACCGCGCAATTCCTGCAACAGCTCTCCGGCGATGAGCGCAAGGACCGTACCCTCATCGGCCAGTTCGGCGTGGGCTTCTATTCCGCCTTCATGGTGGCGGAGGAGGTCGAGGTGATCTCGCGCAAGGCCGGTGAGGAGGCCGCCTGGCGCTGGATCTCCGACGGCAAGGGCGAATTTACGGTCGAGCCAGCGGAGCGGGCGGGACGCGGCACCACCATCCTGCTCCGCCTGCGCGAGGAGGACCGGGAGTTCGCGCATGCCGAGCGGCTCCGCCAGATCGTGAAGAAATACTCCGACCACATCGCGCTCCCGATCGTGCTCGCGGCCGAAGGCAAGGAGGAGACACTCAACGCCGCCTCCGCGCTCTGGATGCGGCCGCGCTCGGAGATCGCGGCGGAGCAGTATCGCGAGTTCTATCACCATGTGGGCCATGCCGGGGATGAGCCCTGGCTCACGCTCCACTGGAGAGCCGAGGGAACGATCGAGTATGCGGGGCTGCTCTTCGTCCCCTCGATGAAGCCCTTCGACCTCTTCGACCCCCTGCGCAAGCATCGGTTGAAGCTCTACGTGCGCCGGGTCTTCATCACCGACGATTGCCAGGAGCTGCTGCCGTCCTGGCTCCGCTTCGTTCGCGGCGTGATCGACAGCGAGGACCTCCCGCTCAACGTGAGCCGGGAGATGCTGCAATCGAACCCCATGCTGAGACGGATCCGCGGGCAAGTGGTGAAGCGCGTCGTCGCGGAGCTCCAGAAGAAGGCGAAGGACGCCCCCGACGACTACGCGAAGTTCTGGGAGAATTTCGGGGCGGTGCTGAAGGAGGGGCTTTACGAGGAGCCCGGCGAGCGCGAGGCGCTCCTGGGCCTCGCGCGCTTCCGCTCGACCGCGGGAGAGGGGCTCGTCTCGCTCGAGGACTATGTCGCGCGCATGAAGCCGGGCCAGGAGGCGATCTACACCATCTCCGGCGACAGCCTCGATCTCCTGCGCAAGAGCCCGCAGATCGAGGGCTTCCGCGCCCGCGGGGTCGAGGTGCTGCTGCTCACGGACCCCATCGACGATTTCTGGGTGCCGGCGGTCGGCGCCTACAAGGAGAAGCCCCTCAAATCGGCGACCCGCGGCGGTGCCGACCTCGCGAAAATCGCCTTGGTCGAGAGCGGCGAGAAGGCTGCGCCCCCGGAGAAGACCGACGCCAAATCCGCGAGCCTCGTCGCCCTGATCAAGCTCACGCTCGGCGATTCCGTGAAGGACGTGCGGCTATCCGAGCGCCTCACGGACAGCGCGGTCTGCCTCGTCGCCGACGAGGGCGATCTCGACATGCATTTCGAGCGGATGCTGCGCCAGCACCAACGCACGGCCGAGGTGGCGAAGCGCATCCTCGAGGTGAACCCGAAGCACCCGTTGATCGCGGGTCTCGCCGCCCAGGTGGGCAAGGAGGGCGCCGCCGCCATGATCGCGGACGTCTCCTGGGTACTGCTCGACCAGGCGCGCATCCTCGAAGGCGAGCCCCTCCCCGACCCCGCTGCCTTCGCGCGGAGACTCTCCACATTGCTGGAGAAGGGTTTGGCTGGCTCTACTTGAGCGTAGAGCCTCTTGTCGGCTTGATTGTGCCCGTCGCCATCCGCTATGGCGATCTCGACCGGCCGGCCCGCCGAAGCCTCGCAAGCCGGCGACGACTCTTATCGCCTGCGTCTCAGAACCTTCACCGCCACGAAGGTCGCGCCCACGAGGATGGCGGCGGGGATGCCTGCACCGATGAGCGGCGCCGGAACGCCGAAGGACCCCTCTGCCATGGCCGGGGAGACAACGAGCATGGTAAACAAAACTCCAAGAAGCGATCTCATTGACGGCCTCCGATTTGTGTATTCAAAATATAAACTGTTTAGAAAACTTTGTCTAACCAGTCTTCGATTAACCATAAGCGGGCTCGGTGACCATATGTCAAGTCTTCAGCGGCAATCGGCGCTTGCGCTTGGCCGAAAGAGAGGAGCACTTCCGATCGACCGATCCGACACCGTCCTCGGCCCCGGCCTTGCCCGGCGTGCCGCACCGCGCCGCTCGGTCTTCGCCCGGCGCGAGCTGTTTATGTGGCTGGCCCTGCTTCTGCTCGCGCATCACGTCGGTGACTACGTTTCCGCGCTACGGCAGGTGCATCCTCTTTCCATCGAGCGCTTCCTGACGGAGTTCGTCTCGGTCGACGCATTCCGCTTGCTCGCCTGGTACGCCATCTTCGATCTGGCCCGCCGGGCCGACGCGGAAAGACCGTCCACCGCGCGCGACGTGGCCTTGGCGGTGCTGCTCTGTACGATCGACATCGTGCCCTCCGACAAGATCGTCTGGATCGTGGCAAGCGCGGCGGCTCTTTATTTCCTCGTTGCGAGCGCCAATGACCTCAGCCTCAGGGCGGCGGCCATCGTCCTCGGGGCCCTCTCGGTCAATGAATTCTGGGCTCGCGTCGTCTTCAAGCTCCTCGCCTTCGATCTGCTGCGCGCGGACACCGCTCTCGTGGGCTCTGCGATGGCAATGACGCATACAGGCGTCGATTGGCACGACAACATCATCACGATGCCCAGCGGCCACAGCGTCGAGGTGCTGGCCGGCTGCTCGTCGTTTCACAACCTCTCCTTGGCGCTTCTGTGTTGGGTAGTGGTCAGCAAGCTTCATAGGCCGCAATGGAGTAAGCGAGATCTCGCGGTCGCGGGAACCGCATGCCTGACGATCATCACGCTCAACGTAGCCAGGATCTATTTGATGGCGCTCGGCCTGGATTTCTACATGTTCTGGCACGAGGGCGCTGGCTCGCAGATTTTCGCTCTCGGCGCCTCGTTCATCACGCTGCTGATCTGCCTATACGGCTCATCGCCCAGGCGGAGTGGGACGAGATGAAGTGGGTGTGGAGAGCGGTCTTCGCGACGATCCTCATAGCGACGGCGGGGATCGACCTCTACTCGGCCGATCGGCAGGCGGGGGAAAAATATCGCGAATCCGTCGTGATCCGGCTGGCCGAATCGCGGGGGCTTCTCTACCGGCAGACGCGATCGCTGTCGAATGGGTTGTTGACCTCCATCGTCTTCGAGGCCGCAGGATGCAGCCGGCCGATCCAGGTAGTGCCGCTCAACCTGACGCTGGAGACGGCTCCCTTGCTCCACCTCGTCGACGAGCCCGGCGACATCAGGCGCTTCGTCTATATCGAGCGCGACTCGCCGGAGAAGGAAAGCTTCCGCATCTTCCTCGAATACGCCAAGCACACCGCGCTGGGGATGGTGGGGCGGTCGCCCTACGTCGCATTCCCGACCTTGGTAATGGTCACGGAGCCGCCGGATTGCCGCGCGGCCGAGAGTGTCGACTGGCGGCTCATATGGAGCCGCGACTACACCGCGGCCAGCGGGTAGCGCAACCGCCGACGAAGCGAGCTCGGCGATACGCTTGGCTTCTGCGCGATTGCGGGCGGCGTCCGGCGCGGACCCGGTCCGGCCGCGCGCCTACCGGCGCCGGTGCACGGCCGCGGCCGAATCCGCATAGATGCGCTCCCAGCCGGGCATGCGATCGAGGGCGCCGACGGCGGGCGAATCGGGCTTGAGCAGGGTCCAGCCGAGCTTGAAGCGGTCGAGGAAGCGCGGAAGCGAGTCGCCCTCGGCGTCGAGGGCGGCGGAATATTCCCGCATGAAGGCGTCGCCGTAGAGGTCGACGCGGCCGTCGACGGCAGGCGCGATCCCGCGAAAAATCAGATAGCCGCCGAAATCGTAGTCGTTGAAGACGGGGCCGGAGAGCCCCGCTCGAGCCGCGGCGGCGAGCGCGGCAACGGGCGCGATCCTCGGGCTCTCGTGCGTGTAGCCGCTGTAGACGGCGCCGAAGGTCAGGAGCGCGAGCGCCAGCGCGAAGGCCGCGCGCGCACGCGGACCCGCGGGAGCATAGGGGACGTCCGGGCGCTCCGTCGCGCGCGCAACCGCCTCAGCCAGGAGAAGCGGCGCAAGCAGCGCCAGGAGCTCGGCGTTGCGGGTGTGCCCGAGGGCCATGTGGATGAGGCCCAGGAGCAGCAGCAAGCGCAAGGGCGGCAGCCGCAGCCCGATCCAGAATCCGAAGGCAACGAGCGCCAGCAGCCACACTTCCAGCGGCTGCAGCGTCGAGAAATCCGGCGCGCGCCACTCGTTGACGAAGGAGAGCGAGAAAGCCTGACGCATGAGCTCGATCGGAAAGAGCCAGCCCTCGATCCCCTGCGGCGTCGCGAGCGAGGCGAGCGCAGCGCCGACCAGGAACAATCCCCAGCCGCGGAAGGCGCGGCCGCGCGCCTCGGCGTCGGGTGCGAGCAGGATCGCCTCGAGCGCGAGCGCCCCGGCGAGTCCGAGCCCCACGACGAAGCCGCCGTGGAGATTGGCCCAGAGCGCCATGAGCGGGAGAAGCGCGAGCGAGGGCCGGCGCTCCTCCGACCGGGCGCGCAGCAGCGCCGCGGCCCAGAGGACGAGGATGGGCAGGGCGAGCACGTGCGGCCGCGCCGTCAAATGCGAGGCCATCAGGAAGAAGGCCAGGGCGCCCGCCGCCAGCGCAAGCGGTGCGCGGACGGCGCGCGAGAGGGCGCGGATCAGGAGCGCGATGCTCGCGGCCGCCGCGAGCGCCGCGAGCGCAACCGCGCCGGCGGCGCCGAACGCGCCGTAAGCGCCGGCGAGGAGCAGCTCCGAGAGCCATTCGTGCGCGACCCATTTCTGGCCCGCCATGGTCGCGGAGAAGGGATCGGTCGCGGGGACCGCGCCGTGCGCCCAGATCCAGCGCCCGGCCGCGATGTGCCAGTAGGTATCGGGATCGTTGAGGAGGCGCCCGCCGATCGCGAGAAGGAGCGCGTAGATGAGGACCGCCGCGACCAGCGGCAATACCGCCCGTTCCGTTGCGGCCTCTTGCGCGCTCGTCTCCGCCGCGGCCATCGCCTCCCGCGCCTATTGCCTCGCGCTCGCGAGAACGGCTGCGGCGAGAACGGGTCCGACCTCGCCGCGCTGCACCACCACCGCCACGCCCTGATCCGGCCGCTCGACGTATTCCGCCATTTCCGCCGCCGGCACCTTGAGGTCGAGCGCGGCGCCCTTCCAGTTGCCGATCGCCTCGAAATGCCGCACGACCCGGTAGTTCGTGAGCGTGCTGCCGGCGTTCTCGCCGCGGGCGACGGGCGTCTTGTGCTCGCGGTCGAAGCACGCGAGCCACACAGTCGCCGACTCCTCCTTGCCCGCGCCGATACGCACCGCAAGCGTGCCGTCGCGCTCGAGCGCGAGATCGAGGCTCGGCCCCGCCGGCGGATGCGCGGCGATCCTCTTGAGCGCATTTTCGACGTCGCCGCGCTCGGAGCCAACGGCCTGCGCCTCGCCGTTCACGACGATCTGCGGAGTATAGACGTAGGGGAGGTCGAAGGCGCGGGCGTAGAGGCGCTGGCGCTGGGTCGCGAGCTTGCTGGCGTATGGATCCTTCCAGCCGATGTAGTCCCAATAATCCACGTGGAATCCCAGGGCGAGCACATCCGGCCGCTTCGCGAGCTCGCCCAGAAAGGCGTCGGCGGGCGGACAGGAGGAGCAGCCCTGCGAGGTGAAGAGCTCGATCACGACGGGCCGGCTCGCGGGAGCGCCGGCCCCGCCACCCTGCGCCTGGGCGGCGGCCGCGGCCAAGCCGAAGGCGAGGAGCGAGAGAGCGAGCCGCAGCATCATGTCGCCATGATGCCGCTCGCCGGCCCTTCTTGCCAATCAGCTTCTTTCACGAGCCGGTGAGAAATTGCGAGCGATGCTCAGGCCGCCTTCATCATGTGCCGCAGGACGTACTGCAGGATGCCGCCGTGGCGGTAATATTCGAGCTCGTCCACGGTGTCGATGCGGCAGAGGAGCTTGATCTCCTCGACCTTTCCGTTGGCGCGGTGGATGCGGCAGAGGAGATCGCCGCGCGGCCTCAATCCCTGCGCCACGCCCTGGATGTCGAAGCGCTCGCTCCCGTCGAGCTTGAGGCTCTGGCGCGTCATGCCGTCCTTGAATTGCAATGGAAGGACGCCCATGCCCACGAGGTTGGAGCGGTGGATGCGCTCGAAGCTCTCGACGATCACGGCCTTGACGCCGAGGAGGAGCGTGCCCTTCGCGGCCCAGTCGCGCGAGGAGCCGGTGCCGTACTCCTTGCCGCCGATCACCACGAGCGGCACGCCTTCCTTCTGATAGAGCATCGCCGCGTCGTAGATCGGCATCACCTTCCCGTCCGGGAGATGCTTGGTCATGCCGCCTTCGACGCCCGGCACCATCTCGTTCCGGATGCGGATGTTGGCGAAGGTGCCGCGCATCATCACCTCGTGATTGCCGCGCCGGGCGCCGTAGGAATTGAAGTCGCCGGGCCGCACCTGGTAGCTGATGAGATACTCGCCGGCCGGGCTCTCCTTCTTGATCGAGCCCGCGGGCGAGATGTGGTCGGTGGTGATGCTGTCGCCGAGGAGCGCCAGCGGCCGCGCCAGCGCGATGTCTGCGAGCGGCTTCGGCTCGCGCCCCATGTTGTCGAAATAGGGCGGCTCGGCGATGTAGGTCGAGGTGCCCTCCCACTCGAATGTCATGCCGGTCTTGACCTTGACCTTCCGCCACTCCTCCGGCCCCTCGAAGACGTTGCCGTAGCGCTTGCGAAACATCTCCGGCGTGAGCGCCTTTCGGATCGTCTCCTGGATCTCCTGATTCGAGGGCCAGATGTCCTTGAGGTAGACGGGCTCGCCATCGGCGTCCTCGCCGAGGGGATCGCTGCGCAGATCGGCCTTCATCGAGCCCGCGATCGCGTAGGCGACGACGAGCGGCGGCGAGGCCAGGTAATTGGCGCGCACCAGCGGATGAATGCGGCCCTCGAAGTTGCGGTTCCCCGAGAGCACCGCCGCCACCACGAGATCGCCGCTCTCGATCGCGTCCGAGACCGGCTCCGGCAGCGGGCCCGAATTGCCGATGCAGGTGGTGCAGCCATAGCCCACGAGATTGAACCCGAGCGCGTCGAGGTCCTTCTGCAGGCCCGCAGCGGCGTAGTAGTCGGAGACCACCTGGCTTCCGGGCGCGAGCGAGGTCTTGACCCAGGGCTTCACCTTGAGTCCGCGCTTGACGGCGTTCCGCGCCAAGAGCCCCGCCGCCAGCATCACGCTCGGGTTGGAGGTGTTGGTGCAGCTCGTGATCGCCGCGATCACGACGTGGCCGTCCTTGATCTCGTAGTTGGTGCCGGCGACCGCGACCTTGCGCTCGGCGAGCGCGCCGTCGCTCTTGCCCGCGAGCTTCGGCAGCTCCGTCGCGAAGGACTTGGCGGCGGCGGAGAGCGCCACGCGGTCCTGCGGCCGGCGCGGGCCCGCGAGCGAGGGCTCGACGGTGCCGAGATCGAGCTCGAGCATGTCCGTGAAGACGGGATCGGGCGAGCTCTCCTCGTGCCAGAGCCCCTGCGCCTTCGCATAGGCCTCGACGAGCTTCACCTGATGCGCGTCGCGGCCGGTGAAGGCGAGATAGCGCAGCGTCTCCTGGTCGATCGGGAAGAAGCCGCAGGTCGCGCCGTATTCCGGCGCCATGTTGCCGAGCGTCGCGCGGTCCGCGAGCGCCAGCCCCTTGAGGCCGGGACCGCAGAACTCGACGAAGCGGCCGACGACGCCCTTCTTGCGCAGCATCTGCGTCACGGTGAGGACGAGATCGGTCGCGGTAGCGCCCTCGCGGAGCGCGCCCGAGAGCCGCATCCCCACGACCTCCGGGAGCACCATCGAGATCGGCTGGCCCAGCATCGCCGCCTCGGCCTCGATGCCGCCCACGCCCCAGCCCAGCACGGAGAGGCCGTTCACCATGGTGGTGTGGCTGTCGGTGCCGACGACGGTGTCGGGATAAGCGACGGTGCGGCCGCTCTCCTTCGTCGTCCAGACGGTGCGCGCGAGGTACTCGAGGTTCACCTGATGGCAGATGCCGGTCCCCGGCGGTACGAGGCGGAAATCGTCGAAGGCGCTCTGGCCCCAGCGCAGGAAGGCGTAGCGCTCGCCGTTGCGCTCGAACTCCTTGCGGACGTTCTCGCGGAAGGCCGCGGGCGAGCCGAAACTGTCGATCATCACGGAGTGGTCGATCACGAGGTCGACCGGCGAGAGCGGGTTGATCTTCTGGGGATCGCCGCCGAGCTTCGCCATCGCCTGGCGCATCGCCGCGAGGTCGACGACGGCGGGGACGCCCGTGAAGTCCTGCATGAGGACGCGCGCGGGGCGGAAGGCGATCTCGCGCTCGGAGCTCTTGGTCTTGAGCCATTCCGCGACCGCCTTCACGTCCTCGACCGTGACGGTGCGGCCGTTCTCGAGCCGCACCAGGTTCTCGAGCAGCACCTTCAGCGAGAACGGGAGCCTCGAGATGTCGCCGAGGCCCGCGGCCTTCGCCGCCGCCTCCAGGCTGAAGTAGTCGTATTCCTTGCCGTCGACGGCGAGCGTGCGGCGAGCCCTAAGCGTGTCATGGCCGGTGACGGACATGGGTCTGGTCTCCTGAGAGAGGATCGGGGACGGGGCCGAGGACCGGCACCCCGCGCCAGCGCGCCCCGCTGCTACCGCTTCCTGCGGCGGAGATCAAGGGTGGCGCTTCGAGGCCAGAATGGCGAACCACCGGCGCGATTGCCGGAAGCGCAGAAGCCGCCTAGAATCCTCAAAACCGCGTTGCGGGTTTTCGAATTTCCTGGAGGATCTCCACCCATGACCGCCTCCGCCACTCTCGCCGACCGCGCCGATGCTCTCGAGGAGCGCAAGATACGCGAGCTCGACGCGCTCGTGCTGCCCTCGGCGCTTTTCACGATGGTCGATGGCGTGCGCCACGACGGCGCGGGCGCCAAGCTCGTGGCGGCCAATCCCGGCAAATACATGCTGATGGGCGACGACCCGCGGCTCCCGAAGATGCCGGCGAAGCCGACGCTCGTCGACTTCTTCAAGCTGCGCTTCGGCGGCGCGCAGCACCTCCTGCAGAGCGCGCATCACGCGAAGCAGGCGGGATACGACGAGAAGGTCGTGATCGCCTGCCTCCTCCACGACATCGCCGTCGTCGGATTTATCCGCGGGGATCACGGCTATTGGGGAGCGCAGCTCGTCGAGCCCTATGTCGAGCCCGAGGTGAGCTGGGCGATCCGGGCGCATCAGGCGCTCCGCTTCTATCCGGACGAGTCCGTGGGCTACGCCTATCCCGAGATGTACAACAAGCTCTTCGGACCCAATTACCGGCCCGATCCCTACATCGAGGACGAGTACAAACGGGCGCGCGGACACAAGTGGTACATGACCTCGCGCCTCATCTGCATCAGCGACATCTACTCCTTCGATCCCAGCAAGAGGATCGAGATCGAGGAATTCACGGACGTCATCGGCCGCAACTTCCGCCAGCCCAAGGAAGGCCTCGGCTACGACAACAGCCCCGTCGCCCACATGTGGCGGACAATGATCCGGCCGACGAAGTTTCTCTGAGCGCAGGCGCTGCTCGGCCCACTTCGGCTCGCGTTTCCAACGGCATGCGCGAACTGGCGCAACCGTGATGGCTTGCGCCGCCGCATCCGCTTGACCCGTATCCACCTTTAGCTTACCTAGGCTTGGCCCTGGTGCATGTCTGGTAAGCAAAAAACGCAACAGGATGGGAGGGTTTCAGGGCAGCGGTTCGGGCGCGATGGCGCCCCGACCGGCGGCCTTTCCCGTTGGCAATCCGAGCGCTTGAGGGAGACGACCATATGGCCGTTGCCGAGAAAGAGATCCACGACGCGCCCGAGGCGGGCGCCGCCGGCGATCCTGCCCTCGACACCTTCCCGAAGCTGCTGCTCGACAATGCCAGGCGGCGCGGCAACCGGCCCGCGATCCGCGAGAAGGATTACGGCATCTGGCAGAGCTGGACCTGGGCGCAAGCGGCGGAGCAGGCGCGCGACCTCGCCCTCGGGCTCGCCGCCATGGGCTTCAAGCGCGGCGACAAGCTCGGCATCATCGGCGACAACCGCCCGCGGCTCTATTGGGCGATCCCCGCGGCGCAGGCCCTCGGCGGCATCCCCGTGCCGGTCTATCAGGACGCCGTCGCCACCGAGATGGAGTACGTCCTCGACCACGCCGAGGTCCGCTTCATCGTGGCGGAGGACCAGGAGCAGGTCGACAAGGTGCTCTCCGTGCTGGAGCGGCTGCCGCGCGTCGAGGGCATCATCTTCTCGGACCCGCGGGGCATGCGGCACTATGACCGCAGCAAGCTCACCTCCTACGAGGAGGTGCAGGAGCGGGGCCGCGCCTTCGGCGCCGAGCATCCGGGCTTCCTCGAGGCCGAGATTGCCAAGGGCCACGGCAGCGACGTCGCGGTGATCCTCTACACCTCCGGCACCACGGGACAGTCGAAGGGCGTCATGCTCACCTTCGACAACGTCATCAAGATGACCTGGAGCGCCATCGCCTTCGAGGGTCTGCGCGAGGACGAGGAGGTGCTGGCCTATCTGCCGATGGCCTGGGTCGGCGATTACGTGTTCTCGCTGAGCCAGTCCTATTGCGCGGGGTTCTGCGTGAGCTGCCCGGAATCGGGTGCCACGGTCATGACGGACCTGCGCGAGCTCGGCCCCACCTATTTCTTCGCGCCGCCGCGCATCTACGAGAACATCCTGACGCAGGTGATGATCCGCATGGAGGACGCGGGCGCGGTGAAGCGCTGGCTCTTCAAGAAGTTCATGAGTCTCGCGCGCCGCGTCGGCGGCAAGATCCTCGACGGCGAGAAGGTCTCGCTCGCCGACTGCCTGCTCTACCGGCTCGGAAACCTGCTGATCTATGGGCCGCTCAAGAACACGCTGGGCTTCAGCCGCATCCGCCTCGCCTACACCGCGGGCGAGGCGATCGGTCCCGACATCTTCAACTTTTATCGCTCGCTCGGCATGAACATCAAGCAGCTCTACGGCATGACGGAGTGCTCGGTGTTCCTGTGCATCCAGCCGAACGGTCAGGTGCGCCCCGACACGGTCGGCACCACCGTGGGCGGCGTCGAGCTCAAAATCGGCGAGGACGGCGAGGTGCTCTACCGGAGCCCCGGCGTCTTCGCGGGCTATTACAAGAACCCGCAGGCAACCGCGGAGACCAAGCGGCCCGATGGCTGGACGCATTCGGGCGATGCGGGCTTCCTCGACGACATGCGGCACCTCCACATCATCGACCGCGCCAGGGACGTGGGGAAGCTGCAGGACGGCACGCTCTTCGCGCCGAAATTCATCGAGAACAAGCTCAAATTCTTCCCCTATATCCGCGAGGCCGTGGCCTTCGGCCCCAATCGGCCCTATGCCACGGTCTTCATCAACATCGACCCCGAGGCGGTGGGCAACTGGGCCGAGCGCAACGGCATCGTCTACGGCGGCTACATGGAGCTCGCGAGCCTCGACAAGGTCTATGAGCTGATCCGGGGCTGCGTCGAGCAGGTGAACCGCGACCTCGCCTCGGAGCCGCATCTCGCGGGCTCGCAGATCCGGCGCTTCCTCATTCTGCACAAGGAGCTCGACGCCGACGACGGCGAGCTCACGCGCACGCGCAAGGTGCGCCGGCGCTTCATCGGCGAGCGCTATCAGCCGCTCGTCGACGCGCTCTACTCCGATCGCGACCACGCCGCGGTCGAGACGCAGGTGACCTTCGAGGACGGACGCAAGGGCACGCTCAAGGCGGACCTCAAGATCAGGGACGCCGAGACGCAGCCGATCCCCGCCACCGTCGAGCCGCTCCGGCGCGCGAGCTAGGCCGATGGCATCCGCGAAGCGGATCGGCGAGCCCATCCTCAAGGCCGATCACATCAGCCTGTCCTTCGGCGGCGTCAAGGCGCTCACGGACATCAGCCTCGAGATTCGCGAGCACGAGATCCTCGCGATCATCGGCCCCAACGGCGCCGGCAAGACCTCGATGCTGAACGTGATCAACGGCTTCTATCACCCGCAGCTCGGCACCATCACCTTCCACGGCGAGACGCGCCGGCGGATGCGCCCGCACCAGGCGGCCGATCAGGGGATCGCGCGCACCTTCCAGAACGTGGCCCTCTTCCGCGGCATGAGCACGCTCGACAACATCATGACCGGGCGGCTCCTGCGCATGAAGCGGAACTTCCTCTGGCAGACGCTCTATTACGGGCCCGCGCTCAAGGAGGAGCTCGAGCACCGCGAATACGTCGAGGAGATCATCGACTTCCTGGAGATCCAGGCGATCCGCAAGACGCCCGTGGGACAGCTTCCCTACGGGCTCCAAAAGCGCGTCGAATTGGGCCGCGCGCTCGCGATGGAGCCGACGCTCCTTCTGCTCGACGAGCCCATGGCCGGCATGAACGTCGAGGAGAAGGAGGACATGTGCCGCTTCATCCTCGACGTCAACGACGAGTTCGGCACGACGATCGCGCTCATCGAGCACGACATGGGCGTGGTCATGGACATTTCCGATCGCGTCGTCGTGCTCGACTACGGCCGCAAGATCGCCGACGGCGCGCCCGACGCGGTGCGCGCCGACCAGGCCGTCATCGACGCCTATCTCGGCGTCGCGCACAAGGAGTAGCGGCGTGCTGACGGGCGCGATTGAAAGATGCCCCACCCTCCTCGAGGAGAAGGGGCGAGATTGCCCGCATGGGCACTGCGCGAGGGCCGCCTTCTGATGGAAACACTCTACGCCATCTTCATCGGGCCTTTCGTCGCCATGGCGTCGGACCCCGCCTATTTCGCGACGGTGCTGATCGGGGGCCTGCTGAGCGGCGTGCTCTATTCGCTGGTCGCGCTCGGATTCGTGCTGATCTACAAGGCCTCCGGCGTCTTCAACTTCGCGCAGGGCACCATGGTGCTCTTCGCCGCCCTCAACTTCGCTGGCTCCATCGACAGCGGCGCCCCGATCTGGCTCGCACTCGTCATCACTGTCGTCGTCATGGTCGTGCTCGCCTACGCGGCCGAACGGCTGGTCCTGCGCCCGCTCGTCAACCAGGAGCAGATCATTCTCTTCATGGCGACGATCGGCATCACCTATTTCCTGCGCGGCATCGGACAGATCGTCTGGGGCGGCGACGTGCGCGTGCTCGATGTGGGACTGCCGGGCGCTCCGATCCTCCTCGGCGACGTCCTCATCAAGTCGCTCGATCTCCTGGCGGCGCTGGTCGCGGGCTCGCTGGTCGCGGCACTTGCGATCTTCTTCCAGAAGACGGTGGTGGGACGCGCGCTCCGCGCCGTCGCCGACGACCATCAGGCCGCGCTCTCCGTGGGCATCCCGCTCCGCTCGATCTGGGTCATCGTCTGGATCGCCGCGGGGCTCGTGGCGCTCGTCGCGGGGATCATGTGGGGCTCGACCCTCGGCAGCGTGCAGTTCTCGATCGAGCAGGTGGCGCTACGCGCGCTTCCGGTGCTGATCCTCGGCGGCTTCACCTCGATCCCCGGCGCCATCGTCGGCGGCCTCATCGTGGGCTCGACCGAGAAGATTGCGGAATCCTATTGGGGCCCCCTCACCGGCGGCGCCATGGAGGATTGGTTCGCCTATATGCTCGCCCTCGTCTTCCTGCTGTTCCGGCCGCAGGGCCTGTTCGGCGAGCGCATCATCGAGAGAGTGTAAGCCGATGCTTTACCGCGAGGCCGGACAGTTCAAGACGAGCTACGAGGCGGATCAGGCGATCTTCCCGATCCGCCAGGACCGCATCTTCATCGTCCTGGCGCTGCTGATCGGCTATGCCGTGATCCCGCTCCTCGCCTCGCAAGGAGGGGCCGCCTACTGGCTCGGGCCCATCATGCTGCCCTTCCTGATCTACGCGCTCGCGGCCATTGGGCTCAACATCCTCACGGGCTATGCGGGCCAGGTCTCGCTCGGGACCGGCGGCTTCATGGCGGTGGGCGCCTTTGCGACCTACAAGCTCGCGACCGCCTTTCCCGGGCTCAACATCCTCGTCGTCTTTCTGCTCGCGGCGCTGATCACGGCGGCGGTCGGCGTGCTCTTCGGGTTCCCGAGCCTCCGGATCAAGGGCTTCTACCTCGCGGTTGCGACGCTGGCATCGCAGTTCTTCCTGATCTGGCTCTTCAACCGGCAGCCCTGGTTCGTCAACTACACGCCCTCCGGCGTCATCAGCGCGCCGCCGCGCGCGATCGCGGGGGACTTCGTCGTCACCGGCGCCGGGTCGAGCCCCTACTACAAATACTTCTTCGTCCTTACCCTCGTCGTGCTGCTGGCGGTCGCGGCGAAGAACCTCGTGCGAGGACGCGTCGGCCGCGCCTGGATGGCGATCCGAGACATGGACATCGCCGCGGAGATCATCGGCATCAGGCCGCTCAGGACGAAGCTCCTCGCCTTCGCCATCAGCTCCTTCTATTGCGGGCTCGCGGGCGGGCTCTGGGCCTTCGTCTACACCTCCAGCATCGAGGCCCTCGCCTTCGACATCGAGATCTCCTTCAACGTCCTCTTCATGATCATCATCGGCGGGCTCGGCAGCATTCTCGGCTGCTTCCTCGGCTCCGCCTTCATCACCTTCCTGCCGCTCCTCCTGGAGAATTTGCCGCCGAAGCTCGGCTTCGTCATTCCCGTCAACCTCAGCACCAACATCCAGCAGGTCGTCTTCGGCGCGCTCATCATCTTCTTCCTGATCGTCGAGCCGCGCGGCCTCGCGCGGCTCTGGCAGATCGCGAAGGAGAAGCTGCGGCTTTGGCCGTTCCCGTACTGATCCGCCGCGGGTCTCCCAGGAATAGCGGAGCACTGAGTGTTTGCCCTCTGCGGGAGCGAATGGTAGGTTTTTGGCTCGTATCAACAATGCCCGCGCCCGCGGTTTCCCGCGGGTTTGCGGCGATAAAAACGACATCGGAAGCAACGGCCACACCGGATGGGAGGAGTGCATGCATTACAGGAAGTTTAGCATCGTCGCGGCCGCCACCGTGGGCATCGGGCTCGGTCTCTGGGCTCAGGGCGCGCTGGCGCAGAACGAGCAGTTCATCCCGCGCCTCGTCTACCGCACCGGCGCCTACGCGCCGAACGGCGTCCCCTTCGCCAACGGCTACGCCGACTATCTCGACATGATCGACGCGCGCGACGGCGGCGTGAACGGCGTCAAGATCACCTATGAGGAGTGCGAGACCGCCTACGACAACAGCAAGGGCGTGGAGTGCTACGAGAAGCTCAAGAACCATCCGCCCACCGGAGCCTCGCTCGTCGACCCGCTATCGACCGGCATCACCTACGCGCTGATCGAGCGGGCGACCGCCGATCACATTCCCGTGGTCTCCATGGGCTACGGCCGCGCCGACGCGAGCTACGGCGCCGTCTTCCCCTACGTCTTCACGCTTCCGGCGACCTACTGGGCGCAGGCCGACGCGCTCATCAAGTACGTAGCCGCCGAGGAAGGCGGCTTCGACAAGCTCAAGGGCAAGAAGATCGCGCTCGTCTACCACGACAGCGCCTACGGCAAGGAGCCGATCGCAACGCTCGAGAAGCTCGCCGGCAAATACGGCTACACCTTCGTTAAGTTCGCGGTCTCGCCGCCGGGCATCGACCAGAAGGCCGTCTGGCTGCAGATCCGCCAGGAGAAGCCCAATTGGACCTTCATGTGGGGCTGGGGAATCATGAACTCCACCGCGATCAAGGAAGCGGCGGGAGTGGGCTATCCCATGGACCACTTCATCGGCGTCTGGTGGTCGGGCTCGGAGCCCGACGTGGTTCCCGCGGGCGCGCAGGCCAAGGGCTACAAATCCGGCACCTTCCACGCCACCGGCACCAACTTCCCGGTGATTCAGGACATCCTCAAGTATGTCTATGAGAAGGGCGGCGGCCACGGTCCCAAGGACAAGGTCGGCGAGGTGCTCTACAACCGCGGCGTCGTCAATGCGATCTACGACACCGAGGCGATCCGCACGGCCTACGGCAAGTTCGGCAACAAGCCGGTCAAGGGTGAGCAGGTGCAGTGGGGCTACGAGCACCTGAACCTCGACGCCAAGCGCATCAAGGAGCTCGGTGCCGAGGGCTTGGTTTATCCCGTGAGCCTCTCCTGCGGCAATCACGAGGGCGCGGGCAACGTCCGCATCCAGCAATGGGACGGCCAGAAGTGGAGCTTCGTCTCCGACTGGATCCAGCCCGACCGCGACATGCTGACGGAGATGTACAAGGAGTCTGCGCTCGCCTACGCGAAGGAGAAGGGCATCACGCCGCGCCCCTGCCCCACCCCCGCCTCCTTATCTCGGCCTGCAATGGCAACCGCCCCCTTCCTGCTCCCGCGGGACGGCGCGGGCCGATTTTGAGATCCGAAGAAACCGTGCGGGCGAGATAGACGCTCATGACCACCGCGAACGGCGCTCTGCTGCAGGTCAACAACGTCGAGGTCATCTACAACCACGTCATCCTCGTGCTGAAGGGCGTCTCGCTCGAAGTACCGGAAGGCAGCATCGTCGCCCTCCTCGGCGCCAACGGCGCCGGAAAGACGACGACGCTCAAGGCGATCTCGAACCTCTTGCGCGGCGAGCGCGGCGAGGTCACCAAGGGCAACATCACCTATCGGGGCGAGCGCGTCGACAGCCTCACCCCCAACGACCTCGTGAAGCGCGGCGTCATCCAGGTGATGGAGGGGCGCCACTGCTTCGGCCATTTGACCGTCGAGGAGAACCTGCTGACCGGCGCCTACACGCGCGGCGACGGCCGCAGCAAGGTCGCGGCCGATCTCGACATGGTCTACGACTATTTCCCGCGCCTGCGCGAGCGCCGGCACAGCCTCGCCGGCTACGTCTCCGGCGGCGAGCAGCAGATGACCGCGATCGGCCGCGCGCTGATGGCGCGGCCCAAGATGATCCTGCTCGACGAGCCCTCGATGGGCCTCGCGCCGCAGATCGTCGAGGAGATCTACGAGATCGTCCGCCGCCTCAACCGCGAGGGCAAGGTGAGCTTCCTCCTGGCGGAGCAGAACACCAACATCGCGCTGCGCTACGCCGATTACGGCTACATCCTCGAGAACGGCCGCATCGTCATGGACGGCGAGGCCCAGCGGCTCGGCGCCAACGACGACGTGAAGGAATTCTACCTCGGCCTCTCCGCCGGCGGCCGCAAGAGCTACCGCGACGTCAAGCACTATCGCCGCCGCAAGCGCTGGCTGACCTGAGGGCGTGCGTCCTTCGACGCGCCCCCTCCGGTCGCTTGCTCAGGATGAGGAAGAGCCTCGAACCGGCAAATCAATCCGCCTCATCCTGAGCAAGCGAAGCGCGTCGAAGGACGCTACGACCACGATGCAGCCGAAAGACTACTATGACGCGCTCGAGACCCGAGCGCCGGAGCAGCGCGAGCGCGAGCTCATGGCGGCGCTGCCGAGCCTTCTCGCGCAGGCGCAGGCGAAGGCGCCCGCTTTTGCAAAGCAGCTCGCCGCGGTCGACCCCCGCGCCGTCACCTCGCGCGCGGCGCTCGCGAGGCTCCCGGTGCTCCGGAAATCCGAGCTCATCGACCGGCAGAAGGCGGCGCCGCCCTTCGGCGGCCTCGCGACCGTCGAGCCCGGAAAGGCTGCGCGGCTCTTCATGTCGCCGGGGCCGATCTTCGAGCCCGAGGGCAGGCGGCCCGATTACTGGCGGCTCGCGCGCTCGCTCTTCGCCGCGGGATTCCGCGCGGGCGACGTCGTCCACAACTGCTTCTCCTATCATTTGACGCCCGCGGGCTCGATGCTAGAGGCGGGCGCGCTTGCGCTGGCCTGCGCGGTCATTCCCGGCGGCACCGGGCAGACCGAGTCCCAGGTGCACGCGATCGAGCGCCTGCGTCCGCAGGGCTATGTCGGCACGCCGTCCTTTCTGCGGATCATCCTGGAGAAGGGACGCGAGATGGGCGCCGATCTCTCCTCGCTCCGGCGCGCGCTCGTCGGCGGCGAGGCCTTCCCGCCGCCGGTCCGCAAGGAGATCGCGGGCTTCGGCATCGACGCGGTCCAATGCTACGCGAGCGCCGATCTCGGCCTCATCGCCTATGAGAGCGCGGCGCGCGAGGGCATGATCCTCGACGAGAGCCTCATCCTGGAGATCGTGCGCCCCGGCACCGGCGATCCCGTCGCCGAGGGCGAGGTGGGCGAGGTCGTCGTCACGAGCTTTACGCCGGAATATCCGCTGATCCGCTTCGGTACCGGCGATCTCTCCGCGATCCTCCCGGGGACGAGCCCCTGCGGGCGTACCAACACGCGCATCAGGGGCTGGATGGGCCGGGCCGACCAGACCACGAAGGTCAAGGGCATGTTCGTCCATCCAGGTCAGGTCGCGGAGGCCGCGAAGCGTCATCCCGAAGTCGTGCGCGCGCGACTCGTGGTGAGCCACGACGCCAGCACTACCGACGTGATGGTCCTCCACGCCGAGGTGCCCGCGGGCACCGACCCCGCGCTCGCGGAGCGTCTCTCCGAGAGCCTGCACTCCGTCACAAAGCTCAAGGGCTCGGTCGTGCTCACCGCTCCCGGCAGCCTGCCCAATGACGGCAAAGTGATCGAGGACACGCGCAAGCTCACGTGATCGCGAGCGACGGCGGCGGCTCTCCTGGCCCTTACAAATCTGTAATGCCGTCATGGCCGGATTGGTTCCGGCAATTCACGCCTTCGCCATCGCTCGCTGCATGGCGTGAATGTCAGGAACAAGCCCGCCGTGATGGGAGAATGAGGAACAGAAGGCGCTGGGACCGGCGCACAGAAATCACGGAATCGCCACGATTCAATCGAATTGCAGACGCATTCCCCGGGTGTAATCCCCAGCGTGAAAGACGGCTTCCCCCGCTGTCTTTCAACCTCCGCAAAAGCGGTCATTCCCCCCGACCGCTTCCCCTGACGGCCCCGGATCTTCCCCCTCCGGGGCCGTCTCTTTTTTGCCTCTCGATGGTCTCGCTCCAGGGAGCGTGGCATCATGCGAGCGGTTCCCGCTCATCGGCCGCACCGACCCCCGCGTGGCGCAATTTCCCGAGTTCTCTCTATCCTCTCGCTTCAGCGGCGGCGGCCTCGCCTGCCGGCGCGGCGGGCGGTTGGTATTTCAGGGTCTCGACTTCGCGCTCGCCGCCGGCGGGGCGCTGCTCCTCACGGGGCCCAACGGCAGCGGCAAGTCGAGCCTGCTGCGGGTGATGGCCGGCTTGACCCCGCCCTCCGCGGGGGGGCTTGCCTGGAACCGCACCGCGGTAACGGACGATCCGCCGGCGCACCGCGCGCGGCTTCATCTCGTGGGCCATCTCGACGCGCTGAAGCCCGTGCTCACCGTGGGCGAGACGCTTGCCTTCTGGGCGGCGATGCGCGGCGGCACGCGCGCGGCGGTCCTGCCGGCGCTCGCGCGCTTCCATCTGGTGCCGCTTGCCGAGCTCCCCTGCCGCTTCCTCTCCGCGGGCCAGCGGCGGCGTCTCGCGCTTGCCCGCCTCGTCGCGAGCCCCGCCCCCGTCTGGCTCCTCGACGAACCCGGCACCGGCCTCGACGAGGCCTCCACCACCGACCTCCTCGCCGCGATCGCCCAGCACCGGGCAAGCGGCGGCATGGTCGCCGCCGCGACCCATGCGGATCTGCCGCTCCCTGACGCGAAGCCGCTCGCGTTGGAGGACTTCGCGCCGAGGCGGGCCGCGTGAGCGCCTTTCTCGCGGTGGTCCAGCGCGACCTGCGCCTGGCGCTCCGCCAGGGCAGCGACGCCGCGCTCGTCGTCGCCTTCTTCGTGCTGGCGGTGGTGCTCTTTCCCTTCGGCGTCGGTCCCGAGCCGCAGCTCCTCGCGCGGATCGCCGCGGGTGTGGTCTGGGTGACGGCGCTCCTCGCCGCCCTGCTCTCGCTCGACCGGCTCTTCCAGCTCGACTACGAGGACGGCAGCCTCGACGCGCTGGCCTTGACGCCGCTGCCTTTGGAAGCCCTCGTCCTCGCGAAATGCCTCGCGCATTGGCTCACGACGGGCCTGCCGCTGGTGCTGACGGCGCCGGTTCTGGCGGCGTTGCTGCAGCTTGCGGGGGAGGGCTACCTGCCGCTCCTCCTCGCGATGGGATTGGGGACGCCGAGCCTCAGCCTCGTCGGCGCCGTGGGTGCCGCGCTCACCCTCGGCGCGCGGCGCGCGGGCGTGCTGCTCTCGCTCCTCGTCCTCCCGCTCTACATCCCCGTTCTCATCTTCGGCGTCGCCGCCGTCGACCAGGCGGTAGCGGGGCTTGCGATCCTGCCCCATCTCTCGATCCTGGCGGCCTTCCTCCTGGCGGCCCTGCCGCTCGCACCCCTGGCGGCGGCGGCGGCGCTTCGCTCGGCCCTCGAATAGGCGTAAAACCCTGCCATGCATCGCTTCGCCAATCCCGCCCGCTTCATGCGCCTTTCCGAGCGCCTAATGCCCTGGTGCGCGGCGGGAGCGGTCGTCTTCCTCGCGGCGGGCTTCTACCTCGCGCTCTTCGTGGCGCCGCCGGACTACCAGCAGGGCGAGGCCGTGCGCATCATGTTCGTGCACGTGCCCGCGGCCTGGATGGCGAGCTTCGTCTACCTTCTCATGGCCGTCGCGAGCGCGGTCGCGCTGATCTGGCGCCATCCGCTCGCGGACCTCGCGGCGCAGGCGGCGGCTCCCCTGGGCGCGGGCTTCACGCTGGTCTGCCTCGTCTCGGGCTCGCTCTGGGGCCAGCCGATGTGGGGGACCTGGTGGGTCTGGGACGCGCGGCTCACCTCGGTGCTGGTGCTGTTCTTCCTCTATCTCGGCTACATCGCGCTCGTGCACGCCTTCGACGATCCGAGCCGCGGCGCGCGCGCCGGCGCCGTGCTCGCGCTGGTGGGAGCGGTCAACCTGCCCATCATCAAGTTCTCCGTCGATTGGTGGAGCACGCTCCACCAGCCCGCGAGCGTATTCCGGATCGGCGGCCCTACCATCGACCGCGCCATGCTGGCGCCGCTCCTTGTGATGGCCGTGGGCTTCATGCTCTATTTCGCGTCGCTCCTGATGCTGCGCATCCGCACCGCGATCCTCGAGAGCCGGCTCCGCGCGGCGCGGCTCGGAGAGGCCGAGATCGCCGCCGAGACCGTGGCGGGGCCGGCGCAATGATGGATTTCCTCGCCATGGGCGGCTATGCCCGCTTCGTCTGGCCTGCTTATGGCGTGGCGGTGCTGATGCTCATGGGCATGGCCGCCGTCTCGCTCCGCTCCTGGCGCCGCCGGCAGCGGCTCTGGTCCGAGATTTCCGCGACGCGGCGCCGCTGAGCCCATGAAGCGCAAGCACAGGCGGTTGCTGGCGGTGGCGATCGGGCTCGGACTGCTCGGGCTCGCGGCCGCGCTGGTCTTGAACGCGCTCAGCAACAGCGGCGCCCTCGCCTTCTTCGCGACACCCACGGACCTCGCGGAGAAGCCGCCCTCGCCCGAGCGACGCATCCGCTTGGGCGGCCTCGTCGAGACCGGCAGCGTCAAGCGCGCCTCCGACGGCAAGAGCCTCGACTTCCGCATCACCGACGGAAAATCGACCGTGCCCGTCACCTACGACATCGCGAACGGCCCCGTTCCCGATCTCTTCCGCGAGGGCCAGGGCGTCGTCGTCGAGGGCAAGCTCCAGAGCGGCGGCGTCTTCCGCGCGGACACGCTGCTTGCGAAACACGACGAGCGCTACATGCCGCCCGAGGTGGCGGAGGCACTCAAGCGCACGGGACACTGGCAAGGCGAGCATCCGCCCGCCGGGCAGGCGAAGCCGTGATCGCCGAGCTCGGCCATTTCGCCCTTGCGCTCGCGCTGATGCTGGCGCTGGTGCAGTCGGTGGCGCCGCTCATCGGGGCCCAGCGCGGCCATCCTGGCCTCATGGCGCTCGGCGGCGGGACCGCGATCGCGCAGTTCGCGCTGGTGGCGCTCGCCTTCGCGGCCCTCGCGCACGCCTATGTGACCTCGGACTTCTCGCTCGCGACGGTTGCGGAGAACAGCCACTCGACCAAGCCGCTCCTCTACAAGATCACGGGCGTCTGGGGGAACCACGAGGGCTCGATGGTGCTGTGGGTGCTGATCCTCACCCTCTTCGGCGCCGCGGTCGCGTGGTTCGGCACCGCCCTCCCGCCTGATCTGCGCGCGCGGGTGCTTTCGGTTCAGGGCATGATCGGCGCGGCCTTCCTCGCCTTCATCCTCTTCACCTCCAATCCCTTCCTCCGCCTCTCGCCCGCGCCGCCGGACGGGCAGGGCATGAACCCGGTGCTGCAGGACATCGGCCTCGCGATCCATCCGCCTTTCCTCTATCTCGGATATGTCGGCTTCTCCGTCGCCTTCGCCTTCGCCGTGGCCGCGCTCATCGAGGGCCGGGTCGATGCGGCCTGGGCGCGCTGGGTCCGGCCCTGGACGCTCGCGGCCTGGTGCGCGCTCACCGTCGGCATCGCGCTCGGGAGCTGGTGGGCCTATTACACGCTGGGCTGGGGCGGCTGGTGGTATTGGGACCCGGTCGAGAACGCCTCCTTCATGCCCTGGCTCGTGGGGACCGCCCTCCTCCACTCCGCCGTCGTCGTGGAGAAGCGCGACGCGCTCAAGACCTGGACCATCCTGCTGGCGATCCTGACCTTCGCGCTCTCGCTCGTCGGGACCTTCCTGGTGCGCTCGGGCGTCCTCATCTCGGTGCACGCCTTCGCCGTCGATCCCGCGCGCGGCGCCTTCATCCTGGTGCTGCTGGCGGTCGCGATCGGCGCGCCGCTCATCCTCTACGCGATCCGCGCGCCGGGCTTCCAAGGCGGCGGCATCTTCGCGCCGATCTCGCGCGAGGGCGCGCTCATTCTGAACAATCTGCTCCTGACTGTCGCCGCCTCGACCGTGTTCTTCGGGACACTCTGGCCGCTCTTCCTCGATGCCATGGGCGGCGGCAAGCTTTCCGTGGGCTTCCCCTTCTTCAACTGGACCTTCGTCCCACTGATGGTGCCGCTGCTGCTGGCGATCCCGCTGGGGCCGCTGCTGGGCTGGAAGCGCGGCGATCTGCTCTCGGCGATGCAGCGGCTCTCGGTCGCCGCGGGCGCGGCACTCGTCGCGGCGATAGCGGTTGCGGCGGTCGCAAGCCCCGCGCACGCGCTCGCGACCGCGGGCTTGGCGCTCGCGGCCTGGATCGGCGCGGGGAGCCTCGCGGAATGGGCGGAGCGCGTGCAGCTCCTGCGCCTCCCTCTCCCAACGACGCTCGCCCGCGCACGGCAACTCCCGCGGAGCGCCTACGGCATGACGCTCGCGCATTTGGGTGTGGCCGTCACCGTCGCGGGGATCGCCGCCTCCGCCTGGGAGCAGGAGCGGATCGAGATCATGCATCCCGGCGAGAGCCTCGCGATCGCGGGCTACGAGGCGCGGCTCGACAAGGTCGAGCCCGTGGAGGGCCCCAACTACACCGCCGACCGCGCGACCTTCAGGGTGACGCGGGACGGCGCGCTCGTCGCGACCATGCGCCCGGAGCGGCGGCTCTTCACGGTGCAGCGCATGCCCACGACCTTCACCGCGATCCACAGCGACCTGCTCTCGGATTTCTACCTCGTCCTCGGCGAGGGCGACGGCAAGGGCGGCTGGACCGTCCGCATCTACCAGAAGCCGCTGGTGCCGTGGATCTGGCTCGGCTGCATGGCAATGGCGCTTGGCGGCCTCGTGAGCCTCTCCGACCGCCGCTGGCGCGTCGGCTCCGCGGTGCGGAGCCGCCGGGCCGCGGCGGCGGCACCGGGGGATTAGCGCCGTGCCGCTCCGCCGCTTGCTCTTCCTGCTGCCGGCCGCGGCCTTCGCGGGGCTCCTGGGCTATTTCGTCGCGGCGCTCCTCAACGCGGAGAGGCGCGATCCCTCGGAGCTTCCCTCCGCGATGCTCGACCAGCCGGCGCCGGACTTCGCCCTCGAGGGCCTCGGCGACAAGCCCGGCTTCGCGCGCGGCGACCTCGCGGGACAGGTGGTGCTCGTCAATTTCTTCGCCTCCTGGTGCCTTCCCTGCAAGGCCGAGCATCCGCTGCTGACGCGGCTCGCGGCGGCCGCGGGAGTGCCGCTCTACGGCGTCGACTACAAGGACAAGCCCGCCGATGCCGAGCGCTTCCTCGGTCAATATGGGAGCCCTTTCCGCGCGGTCGGCGTCGACCCCGGCGGGCGGCTCGGGATCGACTTCGGCATCACCGGGGTCCCCGAGACCTTCCTCATCGACAAGAGCGGCAAGATCCGCTTCCACCGCGCGCAGCCCTTGACCCCCGAGGCGATCGACAAGGAGATTCTGCCGCTGATACGGGCGCTGCAGCAATCATGAGGGCGCTCCTGGGCCTGCTCCTGGCGGCGTGGACGGCATCGGCGGCGCTCGCGGTCGAGCCGGGCGAGCGCCTCGACGACCCCGCGCTCGAGGCGCGTGCCCGCGCCATCAGCGCGGAGCTCCGCTGCCTCGTCTGCCAGAACCAGTCCCTCGACGATTCCAACGCCGAGCTCGCGCACGATCTCCGCGTGCTCATCCGCGAGCGGCTCAAGGCCGGCGACAGCGACGAGCAGGTACGGCAATACCTGGTGCGCCGTTACGGCGACTTCATCCTGCTGAAGCCGCCACTGCAGCCCGACACGTATCTCCTCTGGTTCGGACCTTTCGCGCTGCTGCTCCTGGGAGCGGCTGGGGTCGCGCTCTATTTGCGCCGCCGCGGCCGCGCCGCGGAGACGCCGCCCGCTCCGCTCACGCCGGAGGAGCGGCGGAAGCTCGCGAAGCTTCTCGCGGAGGATCGCTGAGCATGCTGGTCTGGCTCGCCTTCGCGCTGCTGGCGGGATTGGTGGTGGCGCTCACGATCCTGCCCCTCGCGGGCGCGCGGCGCGCTCCTCCCGGGCGCGCCGCCTACGACCGTGCGGTCTATCGGGATCAGCTCGCGGAGATCGAGCGCGACCGCGCGCGCGGCTTGCTGAGCGCGGCCGAGGCCGCCTCCGCGCATCTCGAGATCGAGCGCCGCCTGCTCGGCACCGCGACGGCGGGAGAGCCTTCCTCGCCCCCGCAGACTCTTTCCGCCTCGCGCCTGCTCGTCATCGCGCTCGCGGTTGCCGTGCCGCTCGGCGCCGCCGGCATCTATCTGCTGCGGGGATCGCCGCAGCTCCCGGACCTCCCCTATGCCGCGCGCGAAGGCGAGCGCGCGGCGGCGCGGAGCGCAGGCACCCACGGCCTCGAGCAGGCGGTGGCGGCGCTCGAGGCGAAGCTCAAAGTGACCCCCGACGACGCCGAGGGCTGGCTGCTCCTGGCCCGCACGCAGCAGAGCCTCGAGCATTGGCAGGAGAGCGGCGAGGCCTATCGGCGGGCGCTCGCGCTCACCAGCAATCGCGCGGATATCGAGGCGAGCTACGGCGAGATGCTCTTCCTCGCGGCGGACGGGATCGTGACGCCGGCCGCGCGCGAGGCCTTCGCCGCGGCGCTCGCCCGCGATCCCCGGAACCCTCCGGCACGCTATTACCTCGCACTCGCCGACGCCCAGGCCGGAAACGCGCAGGCCGCGATCGATGCCTGGCAGCAGCTTCTCGCGGACTCGCCGCCGGGCGCGGGCTGGATACCGACGGTGCGCCGGAGCATCGCGGAGACCGCGAGAGCCGCGGGCCTTCCCGTGCCGGAGCCGCCGGCAGCGGCCGCCGGGCCCTCGGCCGACGATCTCGCGGCCGCCGCCAATATGAGCCCCGAGGAGCGCGCCAAGATGGTGCGCGGAATGGTGGAGCGGCTCGCCGCGCGGCTCGAGGCGCAGCCCGAGGACCTCCCGGGATGGCTCCGCCTCGGCCGCGCCTATGAGGTGCTTCAGGAGCCGCAGAAAGCCGCCGCCGCCTACGAGCGCGCGGCCGCGCTTGCGCCCGGCGATGCCAGCATCCTCGCGCGCGAGGTCGATGCGCTGACGGAGGGCCGCGCCCCTTCGGACCCCATACCGGAGAGCACGATCGCCGTGCTGAAGCGCCTGGAAGCTCTCAAGCCCGACGAGCCGCGCGTGCTCTGGTATCTCGGCCTCGCCGCGGCGCAGGGACATCGGCCCGAGGAGGCAAAGACGCGCTGGCAAAAGCTGTTGACGCTCCTCCCGCCGGAAAGTCCGGAGCACAAGATGGTCGCCAGCGCTCTAGCCGCCATCTCCGGCGGGAACTGATCCGCCCCCACGTAAGTCGCCTGCGCACGGATTCGACGCAGCCGAGCTCGCGGCGGTTTGCCGCAGCTCTTTCGAATAATACCTGTTTTTCCTTTACGACAGCAACTTACGAAGAGTTTCTGGTTTTTATAGCATGAATGGTAACAGTAAGTTCCAATCATCAGCCAGATGATAGAACTTACGGATCATATAAACTGCATACTGTTCGATAATCAAAAAGCAACGGGGGTGCGGCTGGAAAAGGCGATTTATTGCGGCCGCGCTGATGGCGGCGGTGGCGGGCGCGGGGCTGCTAGCCGCGCTTGCGCTGGGGGATGAGGGTAAGGCGTCGGCCCGCACGCTTTTGGCCGGCAGGCGCGGCGGCTGAGGGAGGGCAGAACGATGCGCAAGCGGCTAAGAGCGGCGGCGATCGCCGCGGTCCTGGGCCTCGGCCTTCTCGCGCCCGTTCCTACGGACGTGAATCCGGCAGCGGCTGGCGTGAGTCTGGGAGACTCCTGCGGCGACTGAAGCGCCGTGGCGAGCGAAAGGCGCGGCCGCGGCCTCAGGGGGGCGCGGCGGCGCCTATTTTGGCGAGCTCCTCGGCCAAGAGCTCCTTCTTCGAGAGCTTGCCGACGGGGGTCTTCGGCAGGCTCGCCCTGAGCTCCATCTCCACGGGCATCTCGTGCTTCCCTATCTTGTCCGCGAGAAAGGCTTTGAGCTCCTCGAAACCGAGATTCGTTCCGGGCTTCAGCGCGATGAAGGCCTTGGCGAATTGGCCGCGGCGGGTGTCGGGGACGCCGATCACCGTCACCTCCGCTACCGCGGGATGCTCGTAGATCGCCTCCTCGATGATGCGCGGAAAGACGTTGAAGCCGCCGGAGATGATCATGTCCTTCTTGCGGTCGACGAGCGTCAAGAACCCGTCGGCATCGAGGAAGCCGATGTCGCCGGTGTGGAAGCGGCCGCCGGCCATGGCGGCGGCGGTCGCCTCGGGCCGCTTCCAATAGCCCTTCATCACCTGCGGTCCGCATGCGCAGATCTCGCCCTTCTCGCCCGGTCCCAGCAAGCGGGTCCCGGTTTCGAGATCGACGATCTCGATGACGGTGTTGGGGCAGGGCAGGCCCACCGTGCCCGGCCGCCAGGTCCCGTCACTTGGCGCGAGCGTCACGATGGGCGCGGTCTCCGTGAGGCCGTAGCCCTCGACGACGGGATGGCCGATGAGCCTGCCGAAGCCCTGCTGTATCTCCAGCGGCAGCGGGGCGCCGCCCGAGCCGCAATGAACGAGCGAGGTGAGGTCGTAATCCCGCACCTTCGGATGCTGCAGCAGCGCCGCGAACATCGTGGGGACGCCCGCGAAGAGCGCCGGACGCTTGCGCGCGATGTCCTGGAGCACGCGCTCGGGATCGAAGCGGATGTGCAGAATTATCTCGGTGCCGCTCGCGGCGGCGGCGAGCATCACCATGCTCATCCCATAGACGTGGAAGAGCGGCAGCACCGCGAGGGTCGCGTGCTTCCCATCCTCGAGCACGCCCCGGACCCAGCGCTCGCGGATTGCCATCACCGCGCTAAGGTTGGCGTGGGTGAGCATCGCGCCCTTGGGCTCGCCGGTGGTGCCGCCCGTATATTGCAGCACCGCGATCTCCTCCTGGAGCGGCCCGTGGGCGGGCGCAGGGAGCACCCCGTCGTTGTCGATGAGCGCCCGATAGTCGATCTCGCGGCCGGGGCCGGCGATCCGCTCCGCGGGCGGCCCCGCTACCGCGCGCACGATCGCCTCCGGCATGAAATCCGCAAGGCTCGCCACAACGACCGAGTGCAGCCTGCCTTTGCCGCGAAGCGCCGCGATCTGCGGATAGAGCTGCGGCAGGTCGAGCGTCACCATCACCTCGGTCTCGGAATCGATAAGCTGGTTCAGGAGCTCGCGCGGGGCGTAAAGCGGGCTGAAATTGACGACCCGCCCGCCCGCGATGAGTGCGCCGAAGAAGCAGACGAGGTAATGCGGCGTGTTCGGGAGATGGAGCCCGACGGAGACACCGGGGCCGACGCCGAGCGCCCTGAAGCCCTTGGCCGCGCGGCGGGCGAGGCCGAGCCACTCGCCGAAGGAAATGCGGCGGCCGTAAAAGTCGCAGGCCGCGCGCTCGGGCCAGCGCTCGGCGGCGCGCTCGAGGATGCGCTCGACGGGCTCCGGCGGAGGCAGCGGATCGCCCCAGCTCACGCCTTTCGGATAGGACTTTTCCCAGAGTTGAGCGGTCACGAGCGGCCCGGGAGTGCCACGCTCACAGTGGCGATGGACCCTCGTCCGCGAGTGGCCGGACCGCGCGGCCGCCCGTGCGCACCGCCGCCGCGAGGTCGCGCCAGCCATAGGCGAGCGCCGGTATGGGCTCGCCGCCCACGGGAATCCGGCGATGCCCCACGAGCTTGCCGCCCATCCGCTCATAGAAGAACCGCGCGGGATTGTCGCGGAGGACCCAGACCACGGCCGATATCTGCCCGCTCGCCACGAGCCGCCGGAAGAGCGCGAGCAAGAGCGCGCGGCCGACGCCGCGTCCCTGATGATCCTGCGCCACGTAAAGGGTGTGGATCTCGCCCGCGAGGCCCTCGATCGGATGCCGGGCGGGGCCGCAGCTCCCGAAGCCAACGACGCCCGCGCCGGTCCACTCCGCCACGCGGACGTCGTCGGGGCGATGGGCGAGCTGCGATTGCCAATCCGCGCGCAAGCGATCGCGGCCAAGCCCGAGCAGGACCTTGTCCGGAAGTATCCCGGCGTAAGCGCTGCGCCAGGTCTCGACGTCGATCCGTGCGATTTCGGCGGCGTCCTCGCGGATCGCCGGACGAACGAACAGCATGGGCCTCGCCTCCCCTCCCGGAGGCGATCCTAGCGCAGGCGATGCACGCATGACGAGTCCGTATAAATCCGTAAAGCAATCGAGCGCAAAATGGTTAATTTCGGGAATCCTCGCCTGCGTTGTCCGCGCGGCGTAGACTTGACCGCATTCCTGGCCTCGCCATCGCGCGCTGGAGGCACGGCATGCACGATCCCTATTTCCACGACTTCGCCCGCTACAACGCCTGGGCCAACAAGCGCCTTTACGAGGCCTGCGGCAAATTGCCGGAGGCCGAGTACATGAAGCCGCGCCAGTCCTTCTTCGGCTCGATCCATGCGACGCTCAATCACCTCCTCGTCGGCGACCGCATCTGGCTCGGCCGCATCGAGCGTCGCCCGGTGAAGCTCGCGCTCAACCAGATCCTCTACGGCGATTTCGTAGCGCTCTCGGTCGCGCGCGTCGCAGAGGACGAGCGACTCATCCGCGTCGTCGAGGCGATCGACCGCGCGGAACTCGACCGTCCGCTCGACTATCTCAACCTCCAGGGCGAGCGCTTTCAGACGCCCTTGCGCCGGGTGCTCGGCCATCTCTTCAATCACCAGACGCACCACCGCGGCCAGGTCCACGACATGCTCTCGCAAACCGAGGTCCCGCCGCCGCCCTTGGATCTAATTCTGTTTCTCCGGTGAGCACGCTTCGCACGCGCTGCTTTGCTTCGCCCACCGCCCACGCTCCAGCGTGAGTTTGAACCGCCAAGACGCCGAGTTCTTTCTCGCGGCGCAGCCGCAACCATCCTTCTCATTGCCTCATTGTCTCTGTGGTTCAAATCCACCGCAGAGACAATCAGACGGTGAGCGCCAGTGATCGCGGCTTCGCCGCGAGAAAGAACTTGGCGTCCTTGGCGTCTTGGTGGTGAAGGCGGCGCCGACGCGCAGACATCGGCGCATCCGAGTTTTCATAAAATCCGAGCGCTCGTTCAGGGGGCATTAAGGCACGCGCTGTAGCGTGCCTCGACAGTCGACGACGCCTCTCCCGAGGCGCCGCCACGAAACGGCAAACCCGGAGCGATCCGGGGACGCAAAGCTTCCGGTCTCGGACGAGATAGCGGGGCTACCGAATGGGGCACCGTTATGCGTCGCACGCACCTTGCGCTTGCGTTGGCATTTCTCGCGCTCGCCCTCGCAGGCACCAATGCCGAGGCCCGGCAGGCCGACGCCGACGCGCTCGTCTATCCGCGGCTCTTCGACACCGCCGAGGTCCATTCCGACGCGATCGACCGCTTCTACAAATGGACGGGGATGCTCCAGCGCTGGGAGCGCGCGCGGACGGCGGCGCTCCGGCCCTGCGCGCCGGGTCAGCTCGCGGGCTGCGAGCCGCAGGAATGGCGCCGCATCGTGGCGACGCTCGCGCCCATGGGCGCGCGCGAGAGGCTCGATGCCGTCAACGCGCTCATCAACCGCTACCCCTACATTCCCTCGGCCGTCAATTGGCGCGAGCCGAATTATTGGGAGACGCCATACGAGTTCCTCCTGCGCAGCGGCCAGTGCCAGGATTACGCGATCGCGAAGTTCATGGCCCTGCGCGCGGCGGGCGTGCCCAACGAGCAGCTCCGCCTCGTGGTGCTGCGCGACACGCGGCTCGGCGAGGACCATGCGGTACTGGTGGCCTATGTCGACGGCAAGGCCCTGCTGCTCGACAACCAGATCGCGGAGGTCGTGCCGGTCGAGAGCGTGCATCACTACCGGCCCTACTACTCGATCAACGAGACTGGCTGGTGGCTGCACGAGCCCAATCCGCTGCAGATCAGCGCCGCCCTGCACTGAGGCCCGGCGCCCTCAGCGGCCGGTGGTGAGCACGACCTTTCCGGTGGCTTTGCGCTCCGCGAGGAGCGCCATCGCGCGCGGCGCCTCCGCGAGATCGATGCGGTGCGAGACGTGCGGCCTGAGCTTCCCCGCGGCGAACCAGCGCAGCAGCGTCTCCAGCGACTCCCGCACCAGCGCGGGACGGTGGCGCCGGTAGGAGCCCCAGAAGAATCCGATCACGTCGCAGTTCTTGACGAGCACGATGTTGGCGGGAATCTGCTGGATGCGGCCGGCGGCGAAGCCGATGACGACGATGCGGCCGCCCCAGGCGATCGAGCGCAGCGCCTGGTCGAAGACGTCGCCGCCGACGGGATCGTAGGCGACGTCGACGCCGCGCCCGCCGGTGATCTCCTTGATCCGCGCCCGCAGATCCTCGCGCGCATAGTCGATCAGGTGATCGGCGCCCTGCCGGCGCGCGATCTCGAGCTTCTCGGCTCCGCCCGCGACCGCGATCACCGTGGCACCCATGGCCTTGCCGATCTCGACCGCCGTGAGGCCGACGCCGCCCGCGGCGCCCAGCACGAGCAGCGTCTCGCCGGCGCGGAGCCGCGCGCGCCACTCGAGCGCGCCATGCGAGGTGCCGTAGGCGACGGGAAAGCCCGCGGCCGCGGCGAAGTCCATCGCATCGGGGATCGGGATGACGCGCTCGGCCGGTAGCACCGCCTCGTCCGCATAGGCGCCGTGCTCCATCATGCCGAGCACGCGGTCGCCGACCCTCACGCCCTCGGCGCCGGGGCCGAGCTCGGTCACGACCCCCGCGATCTCGAAGCCGGGGCTGAAGGGCAGCGGCGGCTTCTCCTGGTATTTCCCCTGGACGATCAGGATGTCCGCGAAGTTGATCCCCGCGGCGTGGACGGCGACGCGGACCGCGCCCGGCGCGATCGGCGGCGAAGGCAGCTCCGCCACCTCTAGCTTCTCGAGCGGACCGTATTCGCGGCAGAGCACGGCGCGCATGGGTCAGCGCGCCATCGTCGAATGCTTCGAGAATTTTACGAGGATCACGGCGGCCCCTGATCGAAGCGCACAACATGCCCGGCGCAGTCTGCGGATGCAAGTGCCGAGCGCGCTTGGCAGCATAGGCCTCGCTCAGTATGGTAGCGGCCCATGGCGATACGTTCCTTCCTCGCTCTCTCGGCGGCGCTCGTCATCGCCGCGGCAGCCGCTCTTGCGCAGACGCCGAAGACCGCGCCCAGCGCGGCCAAGCCCGCGCCCGAACCGCCGAAGATCGACCGCCTCAACGACGCCCAGACCTGGCCCGCCTTCACCGAGACCGCCAAGAACGCCAAGACCTGCTACCTCGTCGGCCATCCCCAGAAGAGCGAGCCCGCCGCCCTCAAGCGCGGCGACATCCACGTCTCCGTCACGCACCGTCCGTCGGAGAAGTCCTATAGCGTCGTCAATTTCGTCCCGGGCTATCCGTTCAAGGAAGGGACCGAGGTGGAGCTAACGGTGGACCAACGGAAGTTCACGCTCTTCACCAGCAAGGAAGGCGCCTGGGCGCGCGACCCCGCGACCGACAAGGCGATCGTCGAGGCGTTGGCGAAGGGGAAGCAGGCGGTACTCAAGGGCACCTCCGCGCGCGGCACCAACATAACGGACACCTTCACGCTCGCGGGCTTCGGTCAGTCGCTGGGCGAGATCGACAAGGCCTGCGGGTTCAAGCGGTGACCCCCGCGCCGCGCGGAAGCGGCAGGAGAGGACGCGCATGAAGCTCTACGACTACGCAGCGGCGCCGAGCCCCCGCCGCGTGACGATCTTCCTCCGCGAGAAGGGAATATCCGTACCGACGGTGCAGGTCGACCTGCGCACGGGCGAGCAGTTCTCGCCAGCCTTCCGCGCCATCAATCCCGAATGTACCGTGCCCGTCCTCGAGCTCGACGACGGCACGCGCATCACGGATGCAATCGCGATCTGCCGCTACTTCGAGGAGACGCAGCCGGAGCCGCGCCTTATGGGCGGAAGCCCGCGCGAGCAGGCGCTCATCGAGATGTACCAGCGCCAGATGGAGCGCGACGGCTTCTACGCCGTGATGGAGGCCTTCCGCAACACGACGCCGGCCTTCAAGACCCGCGCCATCCCCGGCGCCGACGACTACGCGCAGATACCCGAGCTCGCCGAGCGCGGCCGCGCCCGCGTCGCGCGGTTCATCGAGCGCCTCGACGCCCATCTCGCCGGAAGCCGGTTCGTCGCGGGCGAGAACTTCACGATCGCGGACATCACGGCCTTCCTCACGATCGACTTTGCGCGATGGGTGAAGATCGCCGTGCCCGAGAGCTGCGCCGCGCTGCGGCGCTGGCAGGAGGCCGTGGCGCAGAGGCCGAGCATCAAGGGCTGATGCACTCAGATTCCTCCCCCCCGCGGAGAGAGGTTAGGTGAGGGGGTTTTGGAGACCAGGGCGCCTCCTCACCCATACCCTCTCCCCAAGGGGAGATGGAGATCCCATCTGTTGGCAAGCCCGGAGCTGCATCCTATATCTTGGGCCGAGATGAGCGCCGCCGCCGAGACCTCCGCCGCCCGCAAGAACCTCGTGGGCCTCGACCGGGCCGACCTTGCCGCCGAAATGGCGGCGTTCGGCGCCGAGCCCTTCCGCGCGCGCCAGCTCTGGCACTGGATCTACCACCGCGGCGTCACGGACTTCACGGCCATGACCTCGCTCGCGAAACCCTTCCGCGCGGCGCTCGCGGAGCGCTACACGGTCGGGCGGCCGGAAGTGGCGCGCGCGCTCGCCTCGGTCGACGGGACGCGGAAGTGGCTGCTCCGCTTTCCCGACGGGCAGGAAGTCGAGAGCGTGCACATCCCCGAGGAGGACCGCGGCACGCTCTGCGTCTCGAGTCAGGTCGGCTGCACCCTCACCTGCAAATTCTGCCACACGGGGACGCAGCGCCTCGTGCGCAACCTCGAGGCCGCGGAGATCGTGGCGCAGGTCATGATCGCGCGCGACGCCCTCGGCGAATGGCCCTCGCCCGCCGAGGACCGCCAGCTCACAAACATCGTGATGATGGGGATGGGCGAGCCGCTCTACAACTTCGAGAGCGTCGCGAAGGCCCTCAAGATCGTGATGGATCACGAGGGCCTCTCGATCTCCAAGCGCAAGATCACGCTCTCGACTGCCGGAGTGGTGCCGGCGATCCGCCGCTGCGGCGCCGAGCTCGGCGTCAACCTCGCGATCTCGCTCCACGCCGTCAACGACGAGCTCCGCGACGTGCTCGTGCCGCTCAACAAGAAGTACCCGATCGCGGAGCTGCTGGAGGCCTGCCGGACATATCCGGGCTCGAGCAACGCGCGGCGCATCACCTTCGAGTACGTGATGCTCAGAGGCGTCAACGACAGCCCCGCCGAGGCGCGAGAGCTCGTGCGGCTCCTCGCGGGGATTCCGGCCAAGGTGAACCTCATCCCCTTCAACCCCTGGCCGGGCGCGCCCTTCGAGTGCTCGAGCGACGCCGCGATCGCGGAGTTCGGCAACATCGTCAACGCAGCCGGCTATGCCTCGCCGGTGCGTCAGCCCCGCGGCCGCGACATCCTCGCGGCCTGCGGTCAGCTCAAGTCCGAGAGCGTCAAGCTCCGCAAGAGCGAGCTCCTGAGGCGCGAGGCCGAGGCGGCGGGCACGGCCTGACCGCCTCTCAGGCTCCGGCCGGCCTTGCCGCGGCGGCCTGCTGCTCCTGCATCGTCCGAATGATGGCGATGAGCTCGGCGATCTCCTTCTCGCGCATCACGTCGATCTTCTGGTGCAGGAGCTCGATCTCGAGCTCGGCCTTGAGGTTCACGTCGTAGTCGTGCTGCGCCGCCTCGCGGTCGATGTTCGACTGACGGTTCTGGCTCATCATGATGACCGGTGCCGTGTAGGCCGCCTGGAACGAGAGCACCAGGTTCAGGAGGATGAAGGGATAGGGGTCCCACTCCTGGATCCAGGCCGTGACGTTGAGCATCATCCAGATCGCGAGGATGACGCTCTGGATGATGATGAAGCGCCAGGATCCCACCCTGGAGGCGACGGCGTCGGAGACACGCTCGCCCAAGGAGAGCCCGCCCTTCAGATGCGCCGCGCGCTCCTGCCGCCGGCGGCGGCGCGCCTCGCGCAGGCTGTGCAGCAGCTGCATCTCTTCCGTGTGCAGCCAATTGCGCTTGTGCTCGGACATTGGGGCTCCTCCGGTATCGTCGGGCTGGGCGGCGCTGCCGACGGGGATCATAGAATCGCGAGCACCGCCTCCGGCGGACGGCCGAGTGCGGCGCGATTGCCCGCGACCACGATCGGGCGCTCGATAGCGATCGGGTGCTTCAGCATCAGCGCGAGGAGCGCCGCGTCGGACGATCCCGCGTCGATCCCCGCCGCCTTTGCCTCGGCCTTGCGCAGAAGGTCCCGCGGGCGCATGCCGAGAAGGGAGAGGATGCGCTTGAGCTCGGCCGCGCTCGGCGGATCCTTGAGGTACTCGACGACGCGCGGCTCGACGCCTTTCTTGCGCAGGAGCTCCAGGGTCGCGCGCGACTTCGCGCAACGGGGATTGTGGTAGATGGTGACGGGCTTCGGCATGGCTCACTCCACGATCAGCTTCACTTTCTGGCTGGGCGTGAGCTGCGCATCGGGGCCGAGCGCGTTCAGCACCAGGAATCGGTCGCGCTGGAAGCTGCGGTAAGGGTAGCGTGCGGCGAGGCTCGCCGCGGTGTCGCCGGGCGCCACGGTGACGACGCGCACGCGGTAGGGCTTGAAGGCCGCGGCCTGCTCCGCCGTGAGGCGCCGGAAGCTCCGCGCGACCTGGTCGAGCTCGCGCTCGTACTTCTCGACACTCTTGTCGGGGATCAGGAAAAGGAAGCGGTAGATCGTCCTCGCATCGTAGCGGATCGCGACCAGCCGCACCCTCTGCTGGGTGCCGTCGCGCTTCGCGAGCTGGCCCGAGACCGCCGCGGCGGGCATGCCGTTGATCTCGAGATGCTGTGGGCGGGAGGTGATCTTGGGCGCCCAGACCTTGGAGATGTAGTCCTCGGGCGAGCCGTCGAATGTCTCGCTCGCGCGGTCGAAGATCATGCCGGCGTGGTCGTCGTTTTCCGCGAGGACGGCATCCTCGCCGTTCTCGACCTCGAATCCCTCCGGCAGATCGAAGGCGAGGCGCAGGATCGGATGAGCAAAGGTCCTGCCGCGGAGGACGCCGAGGGCGGGGTCGTCGTCGAACATCAGCCCCTCGATGCGCGCGAGATAGCCGTCGCGGTCGAGCGATCTGCCGTTCAGTCCGGCCGCCTCCGAGACCGCGCGGTCGACGCGGTCGGGCGTGCGCGGATGGTCGGCGAACATGCTGAAGTCGCTGTAGTCGTCGGGCCGTCCGGCCATGCGGTTGCCGAGCCGCGTCCAGGCGCCGAGGCTCGTGAGGAAGCTCGCCATCGCGTGCGGATCGTAGCCCGCCCGCGCGAGCGTCTCGGTCCCGAGCTGATCCGCCTGGAACTCCTGTTCGCGCGAGTAGCGGCGGATGTAATAGAGCTGGCTCACGCTCGCGAGCTCGCCGGTATAGGCGCCGATCTTCGCATTGCCGAGCTGCTCGCCGAAGACCCTGGCGAGCCGCGCGGCGAGCGTGGTGATCTCGTCGCGCGCGACGCGCGCCTCGACGTGGCGCGCAGTGACGTGGCCGATCTCGTGGCCCAGCACGCCCGCGAGCTCCGCCTCGTTGTTGGCGAGCGCGAGCACGCCGCGCGTCACGAAGACGTAGCCGCCGGGCAAGGCGAAGGCGTTCACGATGGGCGTGTTGAGCACCGTGAAGGTGAATTTCTCGCTCGCCATCGAGGTCGTCGCCACGAGCTTGTTGCCGAGCTCGGTCACGTACTTCGCGATCGCGGGGTCCTCGTAGACGCCACCGTACTTCGCCGCGATCGCCTTGAGATCGTCGTTCGTGAGCTGGTCGCTCGCGCGGCCCTGCGGCGCCGAGAGCAGCGCCGCAAGCGCCGCGACGGCGGCCAGGAGCCCCCTAAGCCCCCAATGATTAATGTGCATTGCTCTCCCTCGCATAGGCTTTGCGCCGATTGTGCCGCGACCCGTGGCGAAAGCAACGGTTGCGCGGCCGGAGGCCCCGGGCTTGCCCGCCGGGAGCGATTTCCTATACTGCGCCGCCGTTTCCCATCTCCCCGAAGGCCCAATCCATGACCGGCTCGATCAAGAAGGTGGTGCTTGCCTATTCCGGCGGCCTCGATACGTCCGTCATCCTGCGCTGGCTGCAGGACACCTATCGCTGCGAGGTCGTGACCTTCACCGCCGATCTGGGCCAGGGCGACGAGCTCGAGCCCGTTCGCCAGAAGGCGAAGCTCATGGGCATCAAGGAGATCTTCATCGACGACCTCCGCGAGGAGTTCGTGCGCGACTTCGTCTTCCCGGTGTTCCGCGCGAACGCGCTCTACGAGGGGAAGTACCTTCTGGGCACCTCGATCGCGCGTCCCCTCATCGCCAAGCGCCAGATCGAGATCGCGCGCCAGGTGGGCGCGGACGCCGTCGCGCACGGCGCCACCGGCAAGGGCAACGACCAGGTTCGCTTCGAGCTCAGCTATTACGCGCTCGAGCCCGGGATCAAGGTGATCGCGCCCTGGCGCGAGTGGAACCTCACCTCGCGCACGCGGCTCATCGAGTACGCCGAGCAGCACCAGATCCCGATCCCCCGCGACAAGCGCGGCGAGGCTCCCTTCTCGGTCGACTCGAACCTCCTGCACATCTCGGCCGAGGGCAAAGTGCTCGAGGACCCCTGGAGCGAGCCCGAGGAGTTCGTCTACAGCCGCACGGTGGCGCCCGAGAAGGCGCCGGATCGGCCGCAATACCTCGAGATCGAGTTCCTGCGCGGCGACGCCGTCGCGGTCGACGGCGAGCGGCTCTCGCCGGCGGCGCTGCTGACGCGGCTCAACGAGGTCGGCGGCAAGCACGGCATCGGGCGGCTCGACCTCGTCGAGAACCGCTTCGTCGGCATGAAGTCGCGCGGCGTCTACGAGACGCCCGGCGGCACGCTCCTCCAGGAGGCGCATCGGGGGATCGAGAGCATCACCCTCGACCGCGGCGCCGCCCATCTCAAGGACGAGCTGATGCCGCGCTACGCCGAGCTTATCTACAACGGCTTCTGGTTCTCGCCGGAGCGGCAGATGCTGCAGGCGCTCATCGACGAGAGCCAGAAGGACGTCGAGGGAACCGTGCGGCTCAAGCTCTACAAGGGCCATGCGCGCGTCGTCGGCCGCAAGTCGCCGAAGAGCCTCTACAGCCTCGCGCACGTCACCTTCGAGGAGGACCAGGTCTACGACCAGCGCGACGCCGAAGGCTTCATCAAGCTGAACGCGCTCCGGTTGCGGCTGGCGAAGGCGCTCAGGAAGTAGAGTTGGCGAAAAAACAAAACGTTTGAACCACCAAGGCGCCGAGGGCACCAAGTTCTTTCTCGCGGCGAAGCCGCAATTCCCTTCCTCTCACTATCTCACTGCCTCGGTGGTGGAACTAAACCACTGAGGCAATGAGGCATTGAGAAGGATGATTGCGGCTTCGCCGCGAGAAAGAACTTGGTGCCCTTGCCACCTTGGTAGTTAAACGGCCGTTCCGCCGCACACGCGCTACAGGTTGGGCTCCGCGATCCCCCGACGCCGGCATGCGGAAATGAGCGTGTTGCGCAGGAGGCAGGCGATGGTCATGGGGCCGACGCCGCCGGGGACGGGGGTGATGGCGGAGGCGATGCCCTGCGCCTCCGCGAGGGCCACGTCGCCGACGAGGCGCGGCTTGCCGTCGGGGATCTCGACTCTGTTGATGCCGACGTCGATGACGATGGCGCCCGGCTTGATCCAGCTTCCCCGCACCGTCTCCGCCCGCCCGATCGCGGCGACGAGGATGTCGGCGCGGCGGCAGAGCGCAGGCAGGTCGCGCGTCTTCGAATGCGCGACGGTGACGGTGCAGTCGGCGCCCAAAAGCAGCGCCGCCATGGGCTTTCCCACGATGGTCGAGCGGCCAAGCACCACCGCCTCGAGCCCGGCGAGGCTCGGAAGAACCGACCTCAGCAGCATCAGGCAGCCCAAGGGCGTGCAAGGGACGTGGCCGTGCTCGCCGCTCCAGAGGAGGCCCACGTTGCGGGCGTGGAAGCCGTCCACGTCCTTTCGCGGATCGAGTGCGTCGATGATCGCGCGCGCATCGAGCCCGCGCGGCAGCGGCAGTTGCACGAGCACGCCGTCGACCGTGGGGTCCTCGTTGAGGCGCCGCACCAGCGCCACGAGATCGGCTTGTGCGACATCGGCGCCGAGGCGATGCTCGAAGCTCCGGAAGCCCGCCTCCTGCGCGGCTTTCTGCTTCGAGCGGACATAGACCTGGCTTGCGGGATTCTCGCCGACGAGCACGGTCGCGAGGCCGGGGACGAGGCCGTGGCTCGCCTTGAGGCCGGCCGCGGATGCTGCGACTGCCGTGCGCAGTTTCAGGGCGATGGCCTTGCCGTCTATGACGCGGGTTTCGACCATTTCCGCAATCCCTCCGCAACGATGGGCAGGAGCCTGTCCGGCGCGCCCGCGATCGCCACAACCTTGCGCCGGTCGGCGGCGCCCAGGACCAGCTCGAAGTCCCGCGGCGGAATTCCGAAGAGCCGCGCGAGGAGCCGCAGCAGCGCAGCGTTCGCCTTGCCGTCGGCGGGAGGCGCCGTCACCGCGATCTTGAGCGCGGCGCCGCCATCCGCTTCCGGAACGAGGCCGATCACCCGCTCCGCGCTCGCCTTGGGCTGCAGCCGCACCGCCAAGCGGAGCCCGCCGGCGAAGCGGGTACAGCAGGGAGGAAGCGGCGATTCACCCAAGATATTCGTAGATCAGGTTATTGATGAACCAAAGCAGCAACAGCGCGATCACCGGCGAGATGTCGATACCGCCCAGATGCGGAAGGATGCGGCGGATTGGTCGCAGCACCGGCTCGGTGAGGTGCCAGAAGAGGTCCGCGATCGAGCGCACCGCGTGATTGTATGGATTGAAAACGCGAAAGGCGAAGAACCAACTGAATATGGCGGCGCCGATCAAAACGAGCTGATAGAGCCAGATCAGATAATGGATGAGTTCCAGGGTAGAATGCATCGGCGGGACACGCTCGTTGCGGCGGAGGAGGCGCGGCAAACCTAGCGGCGAGGGGGGCTCGGATGCAAGACCGCCCGGATTTGCGCGGCCAAAACCTTGACAGGCCCCCGCCCCGTCCCCATAGTCGCGCCCGCATTTCAAGGCCGGCGCGGGACCATCCAAGGGGCCGTAGCTCAGCTGGGAGAGCGTCGCGTTCGCAATGCGAAGGTCAGGGGTTCGATCCCCCTCGGCTCCACCAATCCCCGGGTCCCGCGGCTGCGCTTCACTTCAAGAATTCGATCCTCTTGATGAAGGATTTGGCGACGCCCGTGCCGGGCGAGCTCGCGGTATCGATCGAGATCGCGAAGCCGCTGATGTCCGGCGCCTCGCGCTTCCCGAAGATCCGGGTGAAGGCGTCGGCGATTGGGAAATCCGTCGTCACCGGAGCCCCGGCGGAAGGCCGATCGACGCAGACGAAGCGGCCGCTGGATCTGTGGTACCGGCCGGTGAAGGGGTGATCGGTCGCGCCGGACTCGCAGAGGAAGAGACCGAGGAAATAGGGGCTGTCCGGGATCAGCAGCGATCCGCTCGCATGCCGTTCCTTGCCGAAGAAGACGTAGACCATGACGGCCTCGCTTCTGACCCCGTTCTCGTAGGAGGCGCCCTGCGGGAAGGCATCGACGCCCCATTCGATGCGAATCCGCGAATAGTCCCGCACGTCCGTCTCGTTGAGGAGGAGCCCGAAGGCGCGCCTCTTGGTCTCGAGCCAGAGCGTGTCGCGCGCGATCGAATAGACGACCCGATTGGCGTTGGCCGCATCCTGCTTCGGCAGGAATCCCCTCGCCTCGAGCCACTTGAGGACCGACCCGCCGCCGAAGCCCGAGAAATCGATGGCGTAGTCGGCGCTCGATGCCGATCGCGCGGGCTCGCCGGGCCCGGCGAGCGCGAGCATCCCGATCGCGAGAAGCGGGATGAGCGCCTTGCGCGACCTGCACGCTAGCCTTGCGAGAATGCCGGCGACCCGGCGCGCTCCCGACCGCTCCGCTCCTCGAGATGTCATCATCCGAGCCCCCGAGATGACTGGCACCGGGCTCCACCGATAGCACGGCGGGAAGGCGCGCGAAACCGGATGGCGGCGTTTCCCTCCCCGCAATTTCCGCGGAGGCGCGGCCCGATAGGCTTTGGCGGCCGCACGCTTCCCTATATGCTGCGCTCGCGATCGGCCGGCCCGGCGGCGGCCGTCGAAGCGAGAGAAACACGATGTCCGACGACCTCAACTTCTTCACCGACGGCGCGGCCTATGAGCGGCTGATGGGCCGCTGGACCGTCCGCGTGGGCGAGGTATTCCTGCAGTGGCTCGCGCTCCCGAAGGGGCTGCGCTGGCTCGACGTGGGCTGCGGAAATGGCGCCTTCACGGAGCTGCTTATAGGGCGCGCGGCGCCCTCGGCGGTCGAGGGGCTCGACCCTTCGGCCTCGCAAATCGCCTACGCGAAGACCCGGCCGGGGGCACAGCTCGCGCATTTCCGCGAGGGCGATGCGCAGGCGCTGCCCTTTGCCGACGCGAGCTTCGATGCCGCCGTCATGGCCCTCGTCATCGTCTTCGTCCCCGATCCCGCCAAGGCGCTCGGGGAGATGGCGCGCGTCGTGCGTCCCGGCGGTACGGTCGCCGCCTATATGTGGGACATGGACGGCGGGACGCCGATCGAGCCCGTGAGAGCGGGGCTCCTCGCGATGGGCCACGACGTGCCGCTGCCTCCGAGCGCGCAATCCGCGCGGCTCGATGCTATGCGCAATCTCTGGAAGGGCGCCGGTCTCACGGGGATCGAGACGCGCACGGTCGAGATCGAGGTCGCCTATCGCGATTTCGAGGATTTCTGGCAATCGAACACCGCGCTCCCCAACCCCGTGACGAAACGCATCGAATCGATGCCTCCCGCGGAAGTGGAGCGGCTCAAGTCCTCGCTGCGCACCCGCGTTCCCGCCGACGCCCAAGGCCGCATCGCCTATTCCGCGCGCGCCAATGCCGTCAAAGGGCGGGTGACGCAGTAGCCGCTCCACATTCGGCGCTCGGATCGGTTGCGCTTGTCAGCGCGCCCGATTTCGGCTGAGCTTGCCGCCTCGAAACCCAGAAGCCACCCATGCGATGGATGCTCCGAGCCCTGCTGATCGCTTTGGCGATCGCTCCGCCGGCAACGGCAGTCGCCGCCGAGGAGAAGGTCTCGCGCGAGTTTCGGGAGTGTCCCTTTTGTCCGGAGATGGTGGGAATTCCCGCGGGGAAATTCCTCATGGGGAGCCCCGCGCAGGAGCCCGGCCGCTTCGACGCCGAGGGGCCGCAGCATTGGGTGACCGTCCGCGCCTTCGCGCTCGGCAAATACGACGTGACCAATGAGGAGTTCCTGATCTTCCTGCGCGAGACCGGCTATCAGCCCGCGCCCTGCAACCCCATCTTGGGTCTCGTTTGGCAGTCGCCGGGACGCGGTCTCGCCTACCCGCCGGCAACGATCGAGCCGCCGCGCGCTCCCGCGGTCTGTCTCAACGCGCGCGATGCCGAGGCCTATATCGCCTGGCTCAACGACAAGGTCCGCGCGCGCGAGCCGACGATGCGCGCCGGCCCCGGCCCCTATCGCCTGCCGAGCGAGGCCGAGTGGGAATTCGCGGCGCGCGCGGGCACGACGACCGCGCGCTGGTGGGGCGAGGCCATCGGCTCGGGCAAGGCCAATTGCAACGGATGCAGCAGCGCCTGGGACAACAGGAGCATCGCACCGGTCGGGAGCTTCGGTCCCAACCCCTTCGGCCTCTACGACGTGCTCGGCAACGTCTGGCAATGGACCGCGGATTGCTGGAACGAGAGCTACGCCGGCGCGCCCAGCGACGGCAGCGCGGCCCTCCGCGGGGATTGCCGCAAGCGCGTTCTCCGCGGCGGCTCCTGGAGCAACCTCCCGAGCTTCATCCGCTCGGCGACGCGGATCGGCGCCGATGCCGGCGGCAAGGATTTCGACTATTCCGCCTACGCCGGATTCCGCGTGGCGCGAAACCTGCCGTGAGGGCGCGCCGCCCTCAGCGCCGCACTTCCCGCGGGTTCATGGTCAGAACGACGTCGGCAGCCGCCCCGTAGCTGCCCGCCGGAAGCTTCAGCGGCGAGGAGAGGAGCGCGGCGTTGCGCGCGCTCTGCGCGAGCTCGCGATAGGCGGGATCGGCGGCACGCGCGCGGTCCTCGACGATCTCGGCCTTGCTGACGCTGCCGTCGCGGTTGATGACGAGATGAAGCGTCACGGTGAGGTCGCCTGAGCCGAGGCTCCGCAAGTCGAAATTCCAGCGCTGCTCGATCTGCGCGCGGATGAAGTCCTTGACGGAATAGGTCGCGCGGTTCGCGGCCGCTGCCGTCTCGCTGCTCGCGGTCACGTTGGAGGCGCCGCTGCCCGCCTGCCGGCCCGGATTGGGCGGCGCTTGCGGCGGCGGCTGATGGAGTTGCGCGAGCGATCGGAGCTGGGCCTCGAGGGCGTTCTGCGGCGCGGGCGGCGCGGTCCGCGGCCGTACCGCCACCTGCTGCGTCGGTTTCGGAGCGGGCACGGTTCCCGCGGCTTCCGCCGGCGCGGGCGTCGGCGTCTGAGCTTCCGGCACCGGCTGCGGCGTCTCCTGAGGCGCTATCTCCGCCGCCTTCGCCTGCGGTAGCGGTGCCTTCTCCTCCTCCGGCGGCGCCGCGGTGTTGCCCGCGAATTCCACGAGGTTGACCGGCACCACCTCCTCGACCTCCGCGGGCGCCCGCAGGAGGCTCGGCAGGCCGAAAATCATCAGTAGCGCCGCCGCGACGTGAAGCGCGAGCGAGCACAGGGCACCGAGCCCGACCCGGCTCGGTCGCGGCACATTCGCCGCCGCTCCCGCAAACTCGCCGCCTGCTGCGGTGGAGTGCATAGCCATGGCCTTCGACTGCATGCCAATGCCGCCAAATCCATCTTGCGCCACCGGAGGCCCGCGGGCAAATCGGCGGCGAGCCCGAGGCAGGATCTTGCATCCGGCATGGACGGGGCGACACGACGGCGGAGCCGTCCTACCGTCGTAACGGAAGATCGGGAATACTGGATCGGCCCGGCCGTTCTCGAACCGAAACATTGCAGGAGAAGCGCATGCGTATCCTTTCAGCATCCTTGGTGGCGACCGCGCTCTTGCTGGCACCCGCAGCGAGCTCCGCGGCGCCCGCGCCGCATTCCCTTCCGGCCGGCGCCGCGCACCTCGCGCAGCCCGTGGGCTGGTGGGAGCAGCAGCCGCATCCGAACGAGGCGCGCGAGCGCTACGACCGCCTCCCACCTTACATGCGCGACTACTACAACGTGCTCGAATACCGGATCGGCCTCCTCGACAACTGGCGCGGGGGCGACCTCAAACGGCGCAACCCCACTCAATACCGGCTGATGAGCGACCTGATCGACCAGATGCGGCGCGAGCAGTACGCGATCCTGCAGTTTCGCTATCACCGCTGACATCGCCGCAGCCGGAGGATTGACGCGGCGGGGACGCCGGGCTCAGATGAGGAAGCCCGGCCCCTCGCGCGCCTCCGGGCGCGGCGGCCGGGGCCGAGGAGGCGATCCATGAAGCTCTCGACCAAAGCCGCGCTCGCAGGCGCGGCCGTCGCCTTTTTCCTCTTGCCGGGCACGGCGCAGGCCTATTGGTATGGGCCCGGGTATTACGGGCCCCGGGTCGGCGTCTTCATCGGGATCCCGCCGTTCTTCCCGTTCTTCCTTCCACCGCCGGTCTACTATCCGCCGGCTCCGCCCATGGGTTATTACCCCTATCCGCCGGCTTATCGCCCGGCGGTGGCGCCCGCCGGGCCCGCGCGCGTCTTTCGCGTCTTCTTCGACTTCAACCGCGCAAGCTTGACGCCGGAGGGAGAACGGGTCGCGCGCGAGGCGGCGGCCGCCTTCCGGCAGACCGGCTCCGCGCGGATCGACGTGACCGGCTACACCGATACGTCGGGCTCGGCACAATACAATCTCGCCCTCTCCAAGCGCCGCGCCGAGGCCGTGAAGGCGGCGCTCGTCAGGGCGGGCGTGCCGGCAGCGGCAGTGGCGGTGAGCTGGCGCGGAGAGGCGAGCCCGCGCGCTCCCACGCCCGACGGCGTGCGAGAGCCGCGGAACCGCCGCGTGGAGATCGTGATCTCGCCGGCTCCGCGCCGCTCCTGAGGAGCGCGCTTCAGCGCCGCAATCCCGCGACCGCCTCGATCTCTACCTTCATCCCGGGAACTGCGAGCGCGGCGACGCCGATGAGGGTGCTCGCGGGCCGCGTCTTGCCGAAGAATTCCTGCCGCACCGGATTGATCCTGGCGCGATCAGCGATGTCGGTCAGATAAACGGTGACCTTGAGCACGTCCTCGAAGCCCGCGCCCGCCGCCGCAAGGATTTTCCCCAAGTTCCGGAAGACCTGCCGCGTCTGCGCGGCCGCATCCTCGCCGCCGACAAGCCTGCCCTCGGCATCGACCGGCGCCACGCCGGAGACGAACAGCAGGTCCCCATGGCGGACGGCATCGGTGTAATGGCTGATCGGCTCGCTCAGGCCCTCGACGCGATATTCCCGTCGCATGCGAATTCCTCCCCGTTTCCTGGCACAGACTGCGCCACGCAAGGCCCGCCCCGCAACGACGCGCTCAGCCCGTTTTCTTGACCCTTCGGAACTAATGAAAATTCATGCGGATTCCACCCGCGCGTCAGACATTGAGAAAAAAGCCCTGTATCGCAATGGCTTCGGCCGCGATAGTGAAACGCGGATTAATCTTTAAACGTTTATGAAGGGTCCATGAAATGTTAAGCAACTGAAGCCAACATTTCATGTGCGGAAACGAACGTGTCGCAACTTTCGAGGGCGCGATGGAAAGCACGTACATTGCGGTGATGGCCGCAGTAGAGCGCCTGCACCATCTTTTCATGCAGGTGGTAAAAGTCGAGCTCGAGCGGGCGGGCATCGGACGGATGCAGAGCTCGCACGCGCTCATCGTCTTCAACTTGGGCGACCACGAGATGACCGTGGGCGACCTGTTGCAGCGCGGCTGCTATCTCGGCTCCAACGTCTGCTACGGCGTCAAGAAGCTGGTCGAGGGCGGCTATCTCCTGCATCAGCCCTCACCTTATGACGGCCGGCAGATGCTCGTGCGCCTGACGCCCAAGGGCCGCGATCTGCGCCAGCGCATCGCTGCGATCTACGAGCGCCACATCGCCGCGCTCGAGCGCCGCACTCTTGGTGCCGGTGAGCTCGCGAAGGTGGCGGCGACCCTGCGAATCATGGACGGAGCCGCCGGGCGGATCGCGGAAGAGAACGCGCGACTGCTTACGGCCGCGTGAGCTCGGAGGTGCCGGGCCATGTCGCGCGTGCTGACTGATCTGCTGGAAGGGCGGCGGACGTCGAGCCCCGCGGCCTCGGCAGAGCGCGCTCGCGCGACGCTTCTCCTGATCGACGACGACCGGACGTTTCTGACCTCGCTCGCACGGCTCGTCCGCGCCATGGGCTGGCGCACCATCGAGGCCGAGGACGGACTCTCCGGCCTCGCGCTCTACCGTCGGCACCGCCCCGATCTCGTCCTCGTGGACATCCTGATGCCGAGCCTCGACGGTATCGAGACCATCGTGCAGCTGCGTCACCTCGCGCCGGACGCGAAGATCATCGCGATGTCCGGCGGCGGCGAGATCGGAAAGACCGAATGTATTGCCGCCGCGATCCGCTTCGGCGCGGATCTGGGGCTGCAGAAGCCCTTCGACGCCGCGACCCTCGCGCAGACCGTCGAGGACCTCCTGCACCGCCGGCGCCGCCCGGCGCCGCTCGCGCGCGTCGCCGACGCGATCGCGGGGGTCTCGCTGCCCGCAACTGCGGACCTCGCGCGCTAAGAAATCCGGCTTTCCTGGAACGGTGCTGACCGGGCTCGTCAAAGCACGAGCCGCAGCCGAATTGCCGGCTGCGGCTCGAGGCGCCAGGAGGCACCGACGCGGAGAAAATGTGCTTGCTGCCTACGTGCCCGGGGAAATCCCGGACAGCGAGGCAAGTTTGGGCCCTCGCTGGTTAAGCGCCGGTAAAAACTTCGGCCCACCACAGCATTGCTGGCCGAGACACAAGGATAAATCGCCGCTGATTTTATGAAAGTCGCCGCAATACCGGCCCTTTTCGCCAGAAATACGCAAAACTACCGCTGGACCTCCGCCGCAGGCGAAGTGTTTGCGCGGGAATTACTGGCGCTCTCAGGCCGCGCCGGCGATGTAGGTCTTGAGCGAGCTCGACTCCCACTCCATCTCGTCCAGCCGGTTCTTCACGACGTCGCCGATGCTGACGAGGCCGGCGAGGCGCCCGCCCTGCAGGACCGGCAGGTGGCGGATGCGCCGCTCTGTCATGAGCGCCATGAGATCGGCGAGCCGGTCCTGTGGCGCGCAGGTGACGACCGAGCGCGTCATGAGCTCGTCGACCCGGCGCTCCAGCAGGCCCGCGCCGCTCGCTCCGAGGCCGTTGACGATGTCGCGCTCCGAGAGGATGCCGAGGGGCTCGCGCCCGTCCGTGCTCACGACGAGGGCGCCGATCCGCTTGCGCGTCAGCAGCGCCACCGCCTCGGCGATGGTTGCGGAGGGCGCGATGGTCACGACCGCGTTGCCCTTCGTCTTCAGGATCGTCTCGACATTCATGCCTCTTCCTCCTCCGAGCCGCTGCCGCCCGCCCCGCGGCGCCCGCTCCGGAGATGCTCGACCAGCGCATGGACGGCTCGCGGCTCGACCCGATCCGCGCGCATCAGCAAATGGGCGATCTCTTCGGCGAGCAGCTCGGTCACGACCGGCTCTCGAACGGCCTTCACTCGCGGGGCCATGCCGCACCTCCCGGGAGCGCCTCCGCGGCCGCGCCTCGCGGCGAGCGCGCCGCTCCCTCTGTCTCAAGTTAGAATGCCAGGACCGATTCCGAAAGGGCGTGGCAAATATTTGTTGAGGCGAGCGCTTGTGCGCCGCACGCGCGCATGGCGGTTTCCGCGCGAGAGAGCGTTGCGCGCCGCAACAGGGCAGCATCGCTCTTTAGAGTATCCGGCGCAGATAGGCGTCCGCGGGGCTCGTCTGGTCCCACTGCCGCGGATATCCGAGCGAGACCTCCTGGAAATGCACGCCTTCGGCAAAGCGGCTCGCGCGAACGTGCAGGTGCCCATAGACGACGGCGCGCGCGCGGAAACGGCGATGCCAGAGGGCGGTCGCGCGCGTGCCGCACCAAGGCGCGTAGCGCGGCTTGCGCGGGAGGGTCACGTCCTCCGCGCGCAGCGGATAGTGATTGACGAGGACGGTCGCGACATCCGCGGGAATCGCCGCGAGCCGGCGCTCCGTGAGCGCGAGGCGCGCCGCGCACCACTCCTCGATGCCGTCATAGGGATCCTTGTGGAGGCGCCGCTCGTCGCTCGCGAAAATCCCGGCCTCGGCGGCCCAATCGAGCACCCGCTCGCGCGGCACCTCTTCCGGACGGAAGCTGTAGTCGTAGAGGAGCAGCAGCGGCGCGATCACGGTCCTGGGTCCCGCGCCGGGCCAGAGCTGATAGGGGTCCTCGGGCGTCAGCACGCCGCGAGCACGCGCGAGCCCAACCAGCGCCTCGTAGCGCGCGACGCCGCGCTCCCCGTGCCGAGGGCCCCGCTCGGTCCAGAGCTCGTGATTGCCGGGGACCCAGATGAGGCGCTCGAAGCGCGGCGCCAGCAGCTCGAAGGCGAGCTCGAGCTGCGCCAGGCTGTCTCCCAAATCGCCCGCGAGGATGAGCCAATCCTCGGGCTTCGGCGCCATCGCCTCGACCGCGCGGCGGTTCACGTCGCTGCCGAGATGGAGATCGCTGATCGCCCAGAGCTTCATGCTCTTGGCTTGATACACCAGGCTGCCGTCGCGGCGATACGAGCTTTGCAGGCCCCCGTGTGCAAGCTGTGGCATCCGCGTCTCCCTGGTCCGGTGAGCGCCCGAGGGAGCCGGCACGCCCGCCGATCGTGGTCTAATAGAGGCTCGCTCCATCCCGCGGCGATCGAGAAGGGAGGCAACGCAATGGCATTCCCGGCATTCTTCTCCGTAAAGGGCGCCAGGCAGGGACAGTTCAAAGGCGAGGCCAAGGAGGCGGGCCGCGCCGACAGGTGGATCGCGGTGCGCTATTTCGCGATGGAGCTGGAATCACCGCGCGACGCGGCCTCCGGCCTCCCCACCGGGAAGCGTCAATGGAAGCCGATCAAGGTCGTGAAGGAATGGGGCGCGGCCTCGCCGCAGGGCCTTACCGCCTGCGCGACGAACGAGCTTCTCTCGGAGGTGGTGTTCGAGTTCATGCGGACGGACGCGAGCGGCGTCGAGTACGTCTACCAAACTCTCACGCTCACGGAGGCAACCATCGCCGACGTCGTCCGCTTCACGGGCGGGCCCGAGGCGCTGATGCCCGGCGGGAAGCGCGCCTCTTTCGAGGAAAGCGAGGAGCTCGAAGCGTGGTCCTTCACCTTCCGCAAGATCCAGCTCGCCGACAAGGACGGGGCCACGGCCTTCGCCGACGATTGGATGCGCACGACCTAGGGCGCGCCGGCCTCAGAGATCCAAGAAGTGGTAATAGGAGACCGTCGAGAGGACGAGGCCCAGCATCAGGAAGATACAGGCCGCGAGAAACCAGCGCAGGGTCTTGGCGTACTCGCGCTCGTCGTCGTCTTCGATCTGGAGGGATCGCCAGAGCGTCACGATCTCGAGCACGATTGCCGCAGCCATCAGGATGGCGGCGATGACGGAGGCCGCGCTCCAGGCGCCGGGCAGCTCGAAATTCCAGTACCGGAGGAAGAGGAGCGAGAACCCCAGCAGGACCGTAATCGCGGTTACGATCGCCTGCCGGTAGCCCGCAGGAAGGGGAACTCGCCGGCGCTCCCGCCGGGATTCGGACTTACGCTCGGTCACCGCTTCCTCCCGCACTCCTTCGGCCTTTCGGCTGACGCAGCCAAATTAGACCGGACTCGCGCGAGCGAGTAGCGCCGCCCTCGAGATCCGCCGCTCTCTTTCCGGGAACCGGCCATTCCCGCTATTTCGGCCCGATGGAGTCCAAGAGCGCGATCAGGTTCAGCGGCTTGATGCGAATGAAGCCGAGCTGGGGGCTGTCGATGTCGGCGATCAAGAAGAACGAGATCGCCACGACGATCGGCAGGATCGTCAAGAGGCCGGCGTTCCTTCGACGGTGGCCATGGCCGTATCCCAGCAGCATGTTGCAGGCGATCGCGATTGCCAGCATGAGTATCCATCCCGCGACGGGGATGCGGTTCCACCACGATGCCTGTGTGTATCCCTGGGAATTCAGAACGTCGTTCATCCCGGCGACGACGAGCGCCGCCACGGGTGTCGGCTGGGCGGTCGTCGCGGGGATTATTGCGGACCAAAGCTGGCCCTCGAGCCTCGCGGTCTCGCGGCTGGTTCGGGCGAGTGCCGCAAGATCGCGCGTCTGGTAGGATTCGATGCGCGCTTCGACGTAGCTGCGGAGGAGCTCGCGCACGTGCGCGGCGTCGGCGGCAGGCAGAAGATCCGCGCGAACGTATTCCGTCCCGATGGCATTGGCTTCGGCCTCCTCGAAATTCTTGCGCTGATCGTAGCGGCTCACGGCCATCGAGAAGGCGAAGCCGATGATGAGCGCGAGCAATGTCAGTATCGCCGCCTTCACCGTGTTGAATCCCTCGCGCTCTTCCGGCGTCTGCTCTCGCGCGGATCTCCGGAGAAGACTGCCGGCATAAGCGGCGAGCCATTGCGCCAGGAGCGCAACGATAAAGGTGAGCAAAGGGCGATCGATGAGGACGGTCATGAGCCCCATATGCACGGTTACCTTGGAATTCAGGGCCGCCGGCCGGAGGCGGCCGTGCCCTCCGCGGCGAAGGAGCGTGGGATGCGGCTCGGTACGGGCTGCAGTCCCGTCGCGAGCGGCCGAGCACGACTATATGCGCGGCGCGCCGCCCGGTGAATGAGCTAGTTGCCCGGGGCGGCATGCGGGGGATGGGGCGGCCGGCCTCCACTGGCACTGCTTTCGGCGCGCTGCGACCGCGGCTAAGCTTGGGCGGGCAACAGCCGGGAGCAGCCGATGGGCACCTATTACGTCTGCCTCACCTTCGATTTCGACGCAATCTCGAGCTTCATCGCCCGCGGCCTCACGACGCCGACGCCGATCTCGCGCGGCGAGTTCGGCGTGGTGGCCTCCGAGCGTATCCTCGCCCTGCTCCACCGCTACGACATCCCCAGCACCTGGTTCATCCCGGGACACACGATCGAGACCTTCCCCGACGCCTGCCGGCGCGTCTTCGACGCGGGACACGAGATCGCACATCACGGCTGGACCCACGTGCCGCCGGCCAGCCTCCCGCGCGAGAAGGAGGAGTGGAACCTCGTGCGCGGCAACGAGGCGATCCGCATGATCGCCGGCGAGGCCGCGCGCGGCTACCGCTCCCCCTCCTGGGACCTGAGCACGCATACGCTCGACCTGCTGCTGAAGCATGGCTTTCTCTACGACAGCAGCCTCATGGGGCACGACTACCTCCCCTACCGCTGCCGCACGGGCGACGAGATCGAGCTCGAGACGCCCGCGAAATTCGGGCCGGAGACAGCGCTCGTGGAAATGCCGATAAGCTGGTCGACCGACGATCACCCGCATTTCGAATACATGCGGATGCCGAACATGCTCGCGCCCGGGCTCAAATCCGCCGCGGGCGTGCTGCAGAACTGGTACGACGATTTCGACTACATGACGCGGATCTCGGATTGGGGCGTGCTCACCTATACCTGCCACCCCTACGTGATCGGCCGCGGCCACCGCATGCTGATGCTGGAGCGGCTCATCGAGAAGCTCCGCGCCCGCGGCGCCGTCTTCCGCACCATGGAGAGCGTCGCCAAGGAATGGCTCGCGACCGCGCCGCCGCCCAAGGCCTGAGCGGCCCCGCCGCGCTTGCGCGGCCCGGCGGCGCGTGAAAGAGTCCTGGTAGAAAGCGCCGGATTAACGGCGCCGAGACCCGGGGGGAAGCCATGGCGCAATCGCGCGCGATCGACGTATCGGAATTCATCGACCGGAGCCGGGTAAGCCCGTTCCAGGTCACGACCATCGTGCTCTGCGGCCTCGTCGCGATGCTCGACGGGTTCGACGCGCAGTTGATCGGCTACGTCATTCCCGCGATCGCCAAGGCCTGGGGCATCCAGGGGCCGGCGATCGGCGCCACCTTCAAATGGGCGGTCTTCTGGGGTCTCGTCGGCCTCACGCTCGGCGCGCTCGCGGGCGGCCCCTTGGCCGACCGCTTCGGGCGCAAGACGGTGATGCTGACCTCGGTCCTGATCTTCGGGGTCGCCAGCATCGTCACCGCCGGCGCCACGGACATCGCGACGCTGAGCCTTTTCCGCTTCCTCACGGGGCTGGGGCTCGGCGGCTCCATGCCCAACACCATCGCCTTGACCGCGGAATACTCGCCGCGGCGCCTGCGCACGACCCTCATCACCGTGATGTTCACGGGCTTCCCCATCGGCAACGTCGCGGCGGGGCTCGTCAGCGCGTCGCTCATCGAGCAGTACGGCTGGCCGAGCGTGTTCTACGCCGGCGGGATCGCGCCGCTGGTGCTGCTGCCCGTGGCGCTGCTGCTACTCCCGGAATCCGTGCGCTTCCTGGTGGCGCAGCGGCGGAGCGGCGCGCGCGTCGCCGCGACGCTCGGACGGATCGCGCCCGATCCGGCGCTCCGCCCCGACGCGCGGTACACGCTGCCGGAGGCCGAGCTCAAGGGACTCCCGGTGAAGCATCTCTTCCGCGACGGGCGCGCTGCCGGCACGCTGCTGCTGTGGGTCGCCTTCTTCATGAACCTGCTGATCATCTATTTCTTCGTGACCTGGCTGCCGCAGCTCCTGGGCCAAGTCGGCCTTTCCGCGCAGCATTCGATCCTGACCGCGGCGCTCTTCAACAGCGGCGGCGCCATCGGCGGCGTCATCGTGGGCATCCTCACGGACCGCAGCGAGCCCTATAAGCTCGTCGTCGGCGCCTTCGCGTCGGCGGTGCCCTGCATCGTCGGCGTGGCGTTCGCGGGCGCATCGCTTCCGATGCTGGTCGTCTCGATCTTCCTTACGGGCATCACCGTCGTGGGCGCGCAGAACGGGATCAACGCGCTCGCGGCCCGGCTCTATCCGACAGACGTCCGCTCGACCGGCGTGAGCTGGGGTCTCGGGATCGGCCGTATCGGCTCGATCGTCGGACCCTTCATCGGCGGCGTGCTGATCTCCATGGGCTGGAGCCCCAACACGCTCTTCCTCGTGGTGGCGGTGCCCGCGGCGATCGCCACGGTCGGCATGATCTTCATGAGCCGCACGGCGCTCGCGCGGCACGCGTGAGCCCAGGCGTGTCCCTTTAATTGAGATTGGCGTGATGCACGCCGTCTCTCACCTCACCGTTCACCGGACCGATTCGACCTCGCTCGGCCGCCAAGCCTTGGTGAAGAACGGCTCGAGCGGGCTATAGAGACGTAGGATCAGGAACCATCCCTTGCCTGGAATGGTTTGAATCCAGTTGCCGCGCTTGACGTTTGCCGGCTGGGTCGGACCGAAGTAGACCGTCGTGGAGCCATCGGCGTTGGGCTCGGCAGCGGGACTCGGATAGTCCTGGCTGCCGGCGCGCGGGTAACGCTGCGGCGTGTCGAGCATCGATCGCGTCATGCTGTCGTAAACGGTAAGCGACCAGAAGTTCTCTTCGGGAATGCCCTTGGGCAACGTCACCTTGTAGGTCTTGGCGCCGTCGAAATGCTTCTTGTCCGCATCGGTCATCGTCAGCAGGTATTGAGATCCGATGCCAGGGAGCCGCATGGCCATGGCAGGGGTGATGCCGGTGATTTCGTAGAAGAAGTTCGTGCGCGCATCCATCGTTCGATAGCCGGTGGGCGGAAATGGCTTGACGCCTTCGCGAGTGATCATCGGGATCGGCGCCTCGAACTGGTATCCCGTCACGAACAAATAGTTGAACCATGAGGAATTCGGATAATAGGTCCAGCTGGGGTCGCGCGGGTTCATGAACAAGGCGCGCGAGGTCGCGTTCGCGAGGGCCAGCGCCTCAGCCATGATCTTCTTCATCCGCGGATCAGGCGCGAAGGCCTTGCCCTTGACGATGCCGATGGCCGCGACCGGCCCCATCAGCTCCGGGTCGAGCGAGGTCGCGGGCTCTTGCTGCACCACCTCGTTGAGCATCTCGTAGAGGGTCCAGTCGCTCGGCGGGATGGTATTCATCACCTTACCGCTGCCCTCGTGGAACACCGTCGGAGGCGGCGGGGCGATCCGTCCGAGCCTCGCTTTCGCGGCCAGGAATTCCGCAATCGGTGTGCCGACGCCGCCGGGCTCATAGGGATAGACTCTTATGAATTTCCGGATGCCTTCGACCACCGGCCTTGGATCGTGATGGTTCTCCAGGAACGATCGGCCGAACCACACGACGGTATTGGTGCGCGCGTGCGCGACGAAGAACCCGCCCTCCGGCAGCTCGCCGTTGTAATCCGGCGGCACGATCAAATATTTGCCGCCTTCACCCCGGTCGGGCCCGGGCAGACCCAAGTCGGTCACCCATCGAAACCATGCATCCTGCACCGCGCCGAGAAACCTCAGCGGGCTCTCCAGCACGACCGGTCCCTTGAAAAGTCGAGGTAGCCCATGACGTAGATCGTGTCGGCGTTCGCCGTGAGAAACAGCGATTTCGCGTCCATCAAATCCGAGAAGACGAGAACCTCATTCTCCTTCATGCCGATCTCTCGCATGCCTTTGCGCAGCATATGGATGCTGACGCCGCGCATGTTTTCCATGAACGCGCGATAGGCGTAAGTGAAGTCGAGATTGTCGAAGACTTTCTCTGCCGTCGCATCGGTCGGCGCACCGTCTTTGAACTCCAGCGGGCCGATTCGGGTCTCGACCCGATCAGGCGTGATGAGCGACGAGGGTGGGGAGGTTTGGGCCGCCGACGAGTTGGGCAGCACCAGGAAAGCGCACGCCGCCGCTACCGCAACGATTTCGAGACACTCCCTCATGGTATCGCTCCCGTGTGATGTAATTTTCCAAGGTGTGCGTTTGCTGGGGTCAGCAGGTCTTAGTGCCGGATTGCCCGAGCCCCCTTGCTACCCCTGCACAATGGGGCCTGACGAAGATCGTGCGGCCCAATCCGCGAGGTAGAGAGGGTAGAGCCAGGGAAAGGCATTTCGACTCGGCCACATCGTCGGGGAATCGAATTTCCAGCCGAATTCCAAGGGAGCGCGCTGCATTTCGGCCTTCCCGCGGTTGGGCGTCATCGGCAACTCGCGTGGTCGTGTCGGTCGCGACGACGATCGCGTTGGCGAGAGCGCTGCGATCCGAACGACGCAAGCAAGGATTGATTCCGGGGGGCGCGGAGCAATAATGAGCCGCGAGAGCGGACGATCCAGGGTGGTCCTCACGGAGGGTGGCTTTCCATGGAGAGAATACGGGTCACTTGCGCGCACGACTGTCCCTGCATGTGCTCGCTCATCACGACCGTGGAGAATGACCGGATCCTGAAGATCGAGGGGGACCCCGAGCATCCCTTCACCGACGGCTTTGCCTGCGCGAAGGTCAATCGCGACGCCGAGATCGTGCACTCTCCCGACCGGATCAGGACGCCATTGCGGCGCATCGGGCAAAAGGGCGCAGGGAAGTTCGAGCCGATCGGCTGGGAGGCGGCGCTCGATGAGATCGAGACCCGTTGGAACGCGATCATCGCGAACGACGGTCCACTCGCGCTGCTCGGCTATTCCTATAGCTCGCATCAAGGGCAAATAAATCGACACCTGATGAACGGCCTGTTCCACGCCATGGGGACGAGCCGCCTTCAGGCGGGAACCGTCTGCGATAGTTGTGCGGACACCGCATGGGAGATGACGCTTGGTCCCGTCGGCTGCGCCGATCCCGAGGACATCGTGCACTCCGATCTCATCCTGGTCTGGGGCTCCGACCTCAAGGCCGTGAACGTTCACCTCTGGCAGAAGATCGAGCAGTGCCAGAAGCGCGGGGTCAAGGTCGTCGTCATCGATCCCCGCAGAAACCGCACTGCGGACGGCGCGGATTGGCACCTGCCGATCCGAATCGGCGCCGACGCGGCCCTTGCGATCGGGATCGTTCATATCCTCACGCGCGACGGCAAATGCGACGAGGCCTATCTCGCGAAGAATACGATCGGCTTCGAGAGGTGGAAGACCGAAGTGGTTGCCAAATTCCCGCCGGCGAGGGTCGCAGAGATCACGGGACTCCCAGTCTCGGATATAGAGCGCCTAGCCGCGATGTACGGCGCTGCGAGGCGCTCGTTTCTTCGCATCGGATGGGGAATGACCAGACTCGCCCGCGGCGGACAGGCGATGCGCGCGGTGGCAACGCTGCCGGCGGTCACGGGCGCCTATGGCCGCCGCGGCGGTGGCGCGTTCTCCGTCACTGCGGCGTCGATGGATTTCAATTTCTCCGCGGTGCGGGCCCCGGCGGGCCCCGCCACGGCGCGCACCGTGAACCACAGCCTCCTCGGAGAGGCCCTGTTGACCATGCGCGATCCGCCGATCAAGGCGCTGCTGATCTGCTCGAACAATCCGGCGGTCACAAACCCCGATACGAAGAAAGTGAAGCAAGGCCTCTCGCGAGAGGATCTCTTCACGGTCGTTCACGATCCCATGCTGACGGATACCGCGCGCTATGCCGACATCGTGCTCCCGGCCGCGACTTATCTCGAGACGGAGGATTTCTATCGCGCCTACGGCACCTACTACATGCAGTTCTCGCCCGCCGCCGTTCCGCCGCAGGGCGAAGCATGGTCGAACATGCGGCTCGCCCAGGAGCTTGCGCGCCGTATGGGCATAGCGGACGCGATCTTCAGCATGACGCCCGCCGAGATCGTTCCGAAATTCTTCGAGGGCGCCAAGGGCGCGGTAGCAAAGGTCGACCCGAGGCGACTGCTCGATCGTCGCCCAATCAAAGTCGCGCCAGAGGGCGAAGGACAGGAGTTCCGGACCAAATCCGGGAAGCTCGAGATTTACTCCGAGCGGCTCGCAGCTCAGGGATTGCCGCCGATGCCGATCTGGGAGCCGGACGCGCAGGAAGAGAAAGATGCGGCGCGCTGGCCGCTGCGATTGCTGACCACGCCCGGCTACTTCCAATCTCACACCGCCTTCTCGGCGAATGCCTTCTTGCGCAAGCGCGAGGGCGAGCCTCGCTGCGTCCTGCACCCGAAGGAGGCCGAGCGCCGCGGGCTCGCCGATGGCAGCAAGGTGCGCGCGTTCAACGACCGCGGCGAAATCGGCCTTGTGCTGGAGATCAGCGACGAAATACGCGAAGGCGTGGTTCTGATTCCGGGTCAGCGGCCCTCGGCCGAGACCCTGTCGGGAACGGTCAACATGCTCTGCTCCGACCGCCTGACCGATATCGGCGGAGGAGCAACCTATCAAAGTACATTCCTCGATGTCGGAAAATGGCGGGATTAGGCCCGATCCGAGATTTGGCTCTCAGACTTGGAGGCACGGACGGTGAACACCGAAGGGGGAGAGATGCAGGCGGACACAATAGCGCCAGGCGGATCATGGAGCGGGATCGTCAAGCGCGGCGAAACCCTCAAGATAATCGACCTCGAGGGACAGCAGGGTGTGGATTTCTTGTGCTATTCGGCGGCGAACCCGGAGGAACGCTATCACGCAGCGAACACCTTGAAACGCGCGGGAACGCTCCGACTCACGACTGGACATGTCCTTTTTTCCGACATAGCACGGCCAATGATGACGGTGGTGGGCGACACCTGCGGCTTCAACGATACGATTGCCGGCTGCTGCAGCGCCGCCTCGAACGAGATGATGTACGGCGTCAAGGGCTCGCCCGGTTGCCGCGAGAACTTCCTGAACGAGCTGGGCCGTCATGGCCTCGGCCGCAGGGACATCGTTGCCAACCTCAACTTCTTCTGCAACGTCCCCGCGGGAAAGGACAATACGCTCGCCCCACTCATCTTCGAAACCGCACCGTCGAAAGCGGGCGATTCAATAACGCTGCGCGCGGAGATGGACGTCCTCGCGGTCATCTCGAATTGCCCGCAAGTCAATAATCCCTGCAGCGGCGGCCGACCCACGGCAATCCGCATCGAGATCGCGGCGATGTAGCGAATTGGCGTCGGTCGAGGGCTGCCGCTCGCGAATTTTCGGTCGATGATCCCGCTCAGGCGTGCTGCATCGCCGCTTTGACGCGCTCGGGCGTCATCGGGACATCGCGCAGCCGCGCGCCCGTCGCGTCGAAGATCGCGTTGGCGAGTGCCGCCGCGACCGGCGCGGTCGCGGCCTCGCCCGCGCCCATCGGCGGCAGCTCCGGCCGGTCCACGAGATCGACGATCACCTCCGGCGCGTCCGGGAAGCGCAGGATCGGATAGCTCGCCCAGTCGAGGCTTGTCACGCGCTCGCGATCGAAGGTTACCTCCTCGAAGAGCGCGCGGCTCAGCGTCTGCACGATGCCGCCTTCGACCTGGTTCCTGACGCCGTCGGGATTGATGACGAGACCGCAATCGTGCGCGCAGGCGACGCGCGTCACCTTGACGGCGCCCGAGGCGCGATCGACCGCGACCTCCATGCCGATCGCGACGTAGTTCTCGGCGTGCTTGTAGTGGACGTAGGCGATGCCGCGTCCCCGTCCAGCGCCCGCGCGGTTGGGCCCGACGCGCGGCTCCCATTTCGTCATGGCGCCCACCCGCTTCAGCACCTCGACGCCGCGGGGGTCGGTCGTGTGCCCGAGGCGGAAGGCCAGCGCATCCATGCCCGCGGCCACCGCGAGCTCGTCGACGAGGGACTCGACCGCGAAGCTGTTCGCGATCTTGCCGGGCGCGCGGATGTTCGAGGGCCGGAGCGGCGTGTCCTTGAGCCAATGCACGACGAGGCGGACGTTCGGCACCGTGTAGGAGGGATCGGCGTTCTGGGTGATGAGCCCCGCGGCGAGGCCCTGCGGCTGCGGCAAGCCCGCCGCCGCCGGCGATATCAGCGGGATGTTCGGCAGGCCCTTCGTCGCCTGCGGCAGCCACATCTCCGCCTCCCAGGCGGCGATGCGCTTGTCGGGTCCGAGGCTCGCCTTCACCTCGAGGAGCTGCGGCGGGCCCTTGGGGTCCCAGCCATGCTCGTCCTCGCGCATCCACTGCACGCGCACGGGCTTGCCCACCGCTTGCGACAGCAGGGCCGCGTCCGCCGCGGCATCGTCGTGCCCGTTCATGCCGTAGCAGCCGGCGCCGTCGAGGTAGACGAGGCGCACCTTTTCCCTCGGCAATCCCAGGAAGCTCGCGAAATGCGGCCAGTACTTGTGCGTCGCCTGGGAGGCGGTCCAGATCGTGGCGCCGTCCCCGCGCACGTCCGAGACCGCGCAGGAAGGACCCATCGAGGCGTGGCTCTGCGGCGGCCAGTAGTAGCGCGCGCTCAGCACCGTCTCGGCCTTGGCGAGCGCCGCCGGCGCGTCGCCGCGACTCTCGAGCGTCTCCTCCGCCACCGCGCTCTCGCGCACGAGGCGCGGCAGCTCGGCGTTACCGGGGAGGCCCGTGCCGGGCCCCCAGCTCGCCTTGAGCTCGCGCGCGGCGCGCACCGCCGCCCACTCGTCCTCCGCGACGACGCCGAGGAAGCTCTCCTTGCGCACGACACGCGCGCCGGGAATCGCCTCGATCGAGGCTTCATCGACCGCGAGGAGCTTCGCCCCCACCGCCGGCGGATGGATGACGCGCCCGTGCAGCATGCCCGGCAGCTTGAAGTCGTGGACGTAGACGTGCCGTCCCGTCGCCTTTCCCGGCAGGTCCGGACGCGGCAGCGGCTTGCCGACGAGGCGATAGGTCTTGGGATCCTTGAGCGGCGCCTTGGGATCGATCTTGAGCGAGAAGCGCTTGCCGCCGATGAGGTCGCCGAAGCCGAGCGACGTCGCCTGCCCGACACGCGGGGCGATCGCGCCATCGGAAATCGCGAGCTCGCCCGATGGAACCTTGAGGCGCTCGCTCGCGAGGCGCAGCAGCTCCTGGCGCGCGGTCGCGGCGGCCTGGCGGATCGGGACCGCGCCGCGGGTGATGCCGGTGCTGCCGGCGGTCGGGCCCTGGTCGGGCGTGAGCGCGGTGTCGCCCTCGACGAGCGCGATGCGGCCGACGGCGATGTCGAGCTCTTCCGCCACCATCTGGCGGACGGCGATGCGGTGGCCGGTGCCGAGATCGACCTTGCCGCTGTAGATCGTGACGCCGCCGTCCTGCTGGATCACGAGGAAGCCGTCGACCTCGCTGCCGTCGAGGGTCTTGCCGGGCGTGGGCAGGGCCTGGCCGCGCGCCCCCGCGGGCAGCGAGAAGCTCACCACGATGGCGCCGCCGGCCTTGAGAAGGTCACGGCGCGAGAGTACGGAGATCGCGGTCATGGCGGGCCCGCTCACGTGGCGCTCGCCGCGCGCAGCACGGCGCGGAGAATGCGGGTGTGCGTGCCGCAGCGGCAGAGATTGTCCGCGAGCGCCTCCTTCACCTGCTCGGCCGTGGGGCGCGGCGTCCTCGCGAGCAGCGCCTTTGCCGCGATCACCATGCCGTTGGTGCAATAGCCGCACTGCGCGGCCTGCTCCGCGATAAAGGCAGCCTGCACGCGGTCGGGTTGCTCCGGCGTGCCGAGACCCTCGAGCGTCGTCACGGATTTGCCGGCGACGGCGCTCACGGAGAGGGTGCAGGAGCGCACGGCCTCGCCGTCCACCAGCACCGTGCAGGCGCCGCATTGCGCGAGCCCGCAGCCGAATTTCGGACCATTGAGTCCGAGTGCGTTGCGCAGGACGTAGAGCAAGGGCTGATCGGGATCCCAGCTCTCGACCGTCTCCGCGCGCCCGTTGACGCGAATGCCATAGGCAGCCATCGATCCCTCCATCGCCCGCCGGCCCCGACTCTAGCGCCCCCGGCGCGGCGGGCAAGCATGCGCACGCGGATGTGAAGCGAGCATCGAGGCTTGGGCCCAATGATGCTAGAATCCCCGGCGATGCACGATTCGGAGGGCACAGGATGAACGAAGCCCCTGACGGCAATCCCGGAACGACGGACGTTGCACACTACGCGCCGGCCCGCGTCTTTCTCGCGGGGTTCTTGCGCCTCGCGCTCGGCGGCATCGTCCTCGCGGTGGCCGTGCTGGCGCTCTACGCCTATTTCTTCGCGCGCAACGCGCTTCCCGCCGACCGCTCGACGCAGGAGATGGTTCCGGCCTTGCCCGCGGTCGGAGCGGCGCTCGCGCTGGTCGCCCTCTTGATCCTTCCGGGCGCCTTCGGGCGGATGCGCAGCGCCTTTGCGAGGGGATTCTATATGCGCGCGGGCCTCGGAGGGATCGATATCTGCATGCCCGTGCGGCGGTGGTGGGGAGGGTTCCGGCCGGGCACCTGGCACGTCCCCTGGGAGCAGATCGAGAGGCTCGTGCACCACACCCGCGGGATCGGGGGCATTCCGACCTCGACCGAGCTGCGCATAGAGCGCGCGGACGGAAAGCGGCTCCGTGTTGCGCGCTACCTTTTCTCCGAGAACGTCGCCGCGATCCAGCAGGCGCTCCTCGCGATCCGCGCGCAATGGGAGTCGATCGCCAAGGTCGAGGCCGAGCGGAAGGACGTGGAGAACAAGGGCAAGGAAGCGCAGGCGAAGCTCGCGGAGGCGCGCGCCAAGGAGGCGACAGGCGATCTCCCGGGCGCCATCGCCGCCGCCGAGGAGGCGGTGCGCTTCGATCCCGAGAACCCGACGCTCTGCAATTGGCTGAGTTCCTTCCTCTTCGCGCAGGGGCGGCTCAGGGAATCGGCGGAGGCGCTCGAGAGGGCGATCGAGCTCGCGCCGGACCGCGCGCTCTATCACGGCGAGCTCGGCAACGTGCTGCTGCACGAAGGGCGGCTCTTGGGCGCCACGATGACGCTCAGGCGCGCGATCGAGCTCGATCCCCAGGATGCGCACGCGCATCACTGCCTCGGGATCGCGCTCGCGCGCACCGGCGACCTCGAGGGCGCCCGCGCCGAGCTCGCGACGCTCGAGACGCTCGATCCCGCCCGCGCGGAGCGGCTCCGCCAGGAGCTGCCGGCCGCCTGACGCCGCCGGACGCGATCAGAGCGCCGGCCGGCGCCCGCGCCAGGGGGTCGCGCGCTCGTAGGCATCGCCGACCTTGAGGAGGGTGGCCTCGTCGAAGCGGCGGCCCACGAGCTGGAGCCCCAGGGGCAGGCCCGCCTTGCTGTAGCCGCAGCAGACGCTCATCGCGGGATGGCCGGAGACGTTGGCGGGCGCGGTGAGCGCCGCCTTCTCGAGGAAGGCGAGGCCCGGCACCGACTCGATCGGCGCCGCCGGCGCGAAGACGCTCGGGAAGGCCAGCACCGTGTGACGCTTGAGCGCCCCGTCGAGCTCCAGCGCGAGCTTTCGCCGGAGCCGCGTCGCCTGCACGTAATCGGCGCCGGAGATCGTAGCGGCGCTCATGACGCGGTGGCGGAAGATCGCGCCGTAGTCGCGCCAGCGCGTCCTGAGATCGGCCTCGTGCACCGCAAAAGCCTCGGCGAGCAGGATCACGATGCAAGCCGCGTGATAGTCGTCGAGCGGCGAGAGCTTCACCTCCTCGACGCGCGCGCCGAGCCGTCCGAGCTCGGCGATCCCGGCCTCGACCGCGGCGCGGGTCTCGGGATCGAGGGCGGGATCGTCGGCGAAGAAATTGCGGGGAACGCCGACGCTCATGCCCTGGAGATCGCCGCCGAGCGCCGCCGCGTAATCCGGCACCGGCACATCGGCCGCAGTCGAATCGCGGGGATCGGGCCCGGCGATCGCCCGCAGCAGCATCGCGCAGTCGCGCGCGGTCCAGGCCATGGGCCCGGCGTGATCGAGCGCGAAGGAGAGCGGGAAGACGCCCGCGCGGCTTACGCGGCCGTAGCTCGGCTTGATGCCGGCGACACCGCAGAGCGAGGCCGGGCCCCGGATCGAGCCGCCGGTGTCGCTCCCCATCGCGCCCAAAGCGAGCCCCGCGGCGACCGCGGCGCCCGAGCCGCTGGAGGAGCCGCCGGTGAAGTTGGCGGGATTCCAGGGATTGCGCGCAGGCGGGAACGGCAGATCGAAGGAAGGCCCGCCCATCGCGAACTCGTGCGTCGCGAGCTTGCCCAGGAGGATCGTGCCGGCCTCGGCGAACTTTCGCGTGACGGTCGCGTCGCTTTCGGGGACGTGATCGAGCCTGATCCGTGAATGACCGGTGGTGCGGATGCCTGCGGTCTCGAAGATGTCCTTGAGCGCGATCGGAATACCGTGTAGCGGCCCCTTCCGCTCGCCGCGGAGGATCGCCGTCTCCGCGCGCTTAGCCGCGGCCCGCGCCTCCCCCGCGAGGACGAGCACGTAGCTGTGCAGCTTTCCGTCGACCGCCTCGATGCGCCCAAGGCACGTCTCCACGAGATCGACCGGCGAGACCTCGCGCTTTCCGAGCGCGGCGCTCGCCTCGGCGATGGTCCAGTAGGGCGTGCTCACCGGCCGCGCTCCGGCGCGGCGAAGACATGCGCGGGCTCGTCCTCGTAGGGGAGATCGCGCGGCAGGCGCTCGACCCAGCGCCGGACGTGTCCGCAGGCGCGCAAGAGCGCCGCGCGCTCCGCCTCCGTCAGATCGGGAAATGCGCGAGCGAGGAGTGCGGCGAATTCCTCCGGATGGCGCGGCGACAGCGGCTCAGGCATCGGACACCTCATTGCGAAATGGCGGGCCGATGGTCCGGCCGCGACGGCGGCGCTGTCAAGCCGCAGGACGAGTGCGGCACCTGGTCGCTGCGGCGGGTGAACGAGGCTTTCGCCAAGGCGAGATCGCCGGCAAGATGGAGCGATATCGGGGAGCCCCGAATGTCCAAGCGCATCGACAAATCCTGGATCGTCTTTGCCAGCATCGAGAACTTCGAGCACGATCGCTGCGTCGACCTCTTCTCGCGCCCGGACGGCAGTTTCGGGTTCGAGGAGTTCAGGCGCGATCCCGAGGACGCCGGCGAATGGACACCCGTGCGGTATTACTCGGGCGCGAGCTTTTCGAACAAGGCGAGCGCGCTCGAGGCCGCGCTCGGCTCCGTGACGTGGCTCCACGAGGCGATCGAGGGCAATCCCGCGCTGAAGGACTTGGCGCGGAAGGATCGCAACTGATCCCCGCCGTCACTGCGGCTCCTCGCGTGCAAGGGCCGCATCGACCTCGGCGCGGGTCGGCATCGAGAGGGCGGCACCCGGGCGCTCGACGGAGAGCGAGGCCGCGAATGTCGCAAAGCGCAGCGCATCGCGGAGCGGCCGGCCCTCTGCGAGCGCCACGGCAAGAGCGCCGTTGAAGGCGTCGCCCGCGCCGGTCGTGTCGATGGCGCGGGGCACGGGCCGAGCCAGGATGTGCGCCTCTTCCTCTGCGCTCGCAAGAAAGGAGCCCTTCTCGCCGAGCGTCACCACTGCCGCGCGCGCGCCGAGGTCCCGCAGCGCGCGTGCCGCGCGGCGCGCATCCTCGATGCTCTCGATCTCGAATCCCAGGATCGCCGCGGCTTCCGCCTCGTTGGGTGTCACGACATCGACGGCCGCGAGAAGGCTGCGGTCGAATCGGGCCGCAGGCGCGGGGTTGAAGATCACGGGCACGCCCACCTCGCGTGCGAGCGCGATGCCGCGCGCGACCCGCGCGACCGGCACCTCGAGCTGGGTCAGGAAAACGTCGGCGCCCGCGATCGCGGGTCGCGCCGCCTCGATCTCGGCATCGCCGAGCAGCAAGGCCGCGCCGGGATTGACGACGATCGCGTTCTCGCCGCTCGCGGCATCGACGAGAATGATGGCCACGCCCGTGGGCGCCGCGGGGTCGACCGCGAGGTGGGCGGTGTCGATCCCCTCGCGGGCATAGAGCTCGCGCGCGAGAGCGCCGAAGGGATCGGCACCGATCCTCGCGATGAGCGCGACCTCCGCGCCGAGCCGCGCCGCCGCCACCGCTTGGTTCGAGGCCTTGCCGCCGGGACCCAGGCTCGCGCCCTCGCCGATGAGCGTCTCGTGCCGGCGCGGCAGCCGCGCGACGCGGCTCGTCACGTCCGCTGCGAAGATGCCGAGCACGGCGATGCGGGGGCGTCGCATTGGAGGTCTCCGCCCGAGAGATTATGCGATCGCCGGCTTCGCGGCGAGGCGGGCTCCCGCGGGATCAGCCGCACGCCGATCAACGATCCCGTTTTCGCAACCGCGACGCGCACCGGCGCGTCCCTCCAACCCGAAGAATGGCACACATTAATCACAACAGCTTCCGTCCATGCGGCCTTAACGTTTGTTCGCACCTCGTAGCGTCAAGCATGGGTTGCGCAGCCGGCGACGGCGGGCGCAACGGTTGTTCCACGCGTCGCGACGGCCCGATCGGCGGTCGCGTTGGCATGTCACTCGTTTCCGACAACGACAGCCTGCGGAGGGAATTATCATGGCGCGATCATTTAGGGCGCGAGCGCTTACCACCAAACTGCTGCCATCGGCGCTGAGCGAAAAGCTAAGGCTGTGCGTCCTGCAGACGACAATTTGCCTCGGCTGGACGCAGTGCCGCTTGCACACCACCTACTGCGTCGGATGGCTCAGCTGGTGCCGCCTCTATACCCTGATCAACTGCGATCCGCGCAGCTGGATTGCCTGCCAGGATCCATCGAGATACGGCTGCGGCATCGGGAGCCCCGTCATCGATCCCGGTGACATCGTGGTGGATCCCGAAATCTATGTCCGGCAGCTCGCCGAACTGAAAGCGGATCTGACCGCGGCGTTGGCGGAGGTCGAGGCTCACCAAAAGGAAGTCGGCGAGCTCGCCCGGGGAGGCTGAGAGCCGATCCACTTGCAGGGCGTGCCGTCGGCACGTGGGCTCCGCGCTCTGTGGGGTTTGAACGCGCTCGCGCGGCATACCCGGCAGAGCGCGGACGCTCCGCCGGTCGTGCATCGACGCTTGCCGATGCGGCGACGCGCGGCGGGCCGCTCTCGTGAGCGCGCAAGATTTCGGCACTTGGACATGCGAGGCATCACTCCAGGACCAGATCGCCATGCCGGCTCGATTTCGCTCCAGGTCGCTCGCGGGCAAGCTCTCCCTTAGCGACAAGGTCGCGCTGCTGGTTCCCAAGCTGAAGCTCTGCCTGCTGCAGAGCAAATACTGTCTCCATTGGACGCCGTGCCCGCCGGCGACCGGCCGGCAGATCACCCGCTATCCGTTGTGCTGGGCCGGCGGCCGGAATTGCGCTCAAATCACTTGGGAGTGGCGGCGCGTCGTCTTCGATCTCGATCGCTATGCCGAGCAGCTCGCGATGCTGAAGGAGGATTTGCGTGCCGCCCTCGATCAGGTCGAGGCGCATCGGGCCGAAGCGATTCCCGCCATAAAGGAAGCATCGCGTCTCGGCCTGGAGACGCTGGAGAAGGAGCTCGCCCGGGCGCTTTCCGAGGTTCGCCGCAGGAAGAATGAGCAGCAGCGGCAAGACAATGCCTAGGCGGCGGCCATGAGCATGGAGCTTCACGAGGCTCGCCTGCGGGCCAATCCCGCCTACAAGGCGGTGCCGCAAAACCGGCTGAGCGCGGAGGATCGCTCCGTGCTCGCGGTGGACCCGGAGAATTACGGCGTACTCATGCCGCGATCGGGCAGCGATCTCGCGCCCATGGCCATCGACCGCGATACCGCGCTGATTTTCCTCACCCTGCAGGAGCCCGGCCCACCGCCGGATTTCGTGTTTACGGCCGGCGGAACGACGGGTGAGCGGGCGCTCTCGAGGCTGCTCCTCGACCGCATCCTCGAGGTGGAGGGGCCTACGGGGTACGTCAGCGGCGCCGATGCCTGCGCTCTCATCGGCGTCGCGCCGATCGAGAGCGAGAGCCCGGTGATGCGGCTTTCCATCGAGGCGCTGCAGCATGCGTCGGCCTGGCCCGCCGCCGATGTC
>Ga0335085_10000613_pt1 | contig 95988 bp, 132 predicted proteins | sample Lox_Sample_45_FD_206712 | JGI IMG/M metagenome (GOLD analysis project Ga0335085, IMG submission 206712) | Soil microbial communities from Loxahatchee National Wildlife Refuge, Florida, United States - Lox_Sample_4.5 | ecosystem: Environmental > Terrestrial > Soil > Wetlands | place: USA...
GCGCCGATATAGCGCTTGCCGTTTATTTTGTTGGTTGCCATATAGACAGTGAAAGTGTGTTCTGTCACAATACAACCTATGCGCGAAAATAGTTCTGCAACCCAGGAGTGATATACATGGGCGATGACTCCGTCTGCTTGCAGGCGGTAGCGTAAGCTTCCTTTGCGTCAACTTTACGCTTGTCCTCGAGCGCAGGAGCGTGATGGCGCGACAAGCGATAGGCGAGTTCTGCAACGTAGGCGTCCAGCCAGAAATATGGGATTGCCGCATTGCCCCCTTGCTGTGGCGTCGCGTCTTGGATCTGTTGGTAGTAGTAATATGTCATGACATAAGTGGCATTCGCATCCGGCACCGGCCACAGCATCAGCGTCTGCGTCAACAAACGATTATTCCAAAACGACGTCGGATAGCCTTCTTGGTTCGGCTCCGCGAGTGAAGCGTAGTCCGTGCGACTGAACGGGAAAAGCAAGCGATTGAAAGAGCCATTAACCGTTATGTAGACGTCCAAAACTGCGATCGCGTTGGCCGGCACGTTGTAGGTGGCTACGCCGGCAGAAAGCGGCTGCTGATACTCCGTTACCGTCCACCACGTAATCCCATCCGCCCCCCAGAAGGATTGCAGCAAATTCATCTCGAGGAACGCATTCTCGTGATGCTGTGGGGTCAACTCCGTCCTAGCGATTTGGCAACGGGAGAAAGCGGCTAGGGTAAGAGAGCCTAGGGATGGTGAAAAGTTATAGGTGCCGCTGTTTGCCATTGGGCTATTGTATCACAATACTCATCAGCAACCACCTCCGGTGCCGGCGTAGATCTCGTGGGTTGATGTGTCGATGCACATCGGCTGCTTGCCGGTTGGAGTTGTAGCTAGACTGGGAGCAAAAAGGTGACCTGACGTATCAATGTTCAAGCCAATGTTGCCATTGCCTTCAAGCCACATTCCAGCAGCAGCATTAATTGTGAAAGAATTTACTCCGTTACCGTTGGCGTTATTCGATCCATTCAACGCCATTGCCGCCTCAGAAACTGACGTGTTATTGCCAAATTGCAATCGTGTCGTTGCCGTAGAAGCCGAACTCGTTGAAGTATTTTGAAATGAAAAATAGGTTCCCGCAGTCAATGCTGTCTCATAATACAGGCCGCCTTGAGCAAACTCGAAAGGCGTGCCATTGGCCGCAATCGTTGGGGTATTAGCCGCTTCCAGATATATGCCATTCGTCGGAGCGGTGCTGCTCGTTGGGATAAACGACCCGCCTGTTACGACGCCTGCGCCAGTAACGGAAAAATTAGCGTCTTTGAGAAAATATCCCGAAATGGTATAGGCGGAGAGATCAATGCCAGTCGCAATCGTTTCCGAAATGCCGTCCGTGCAGACCACACAGCCGGTTGTAAGCAATGGTGCTGCGCCATTGACATTCTTCGCCAGCAACAGCGCCGTTCCCCAAGAAGCTGTGTTGCCAGATGCGGTCCCAACTTGCAGCGCGGCGTCGTTAACGGAACCATTGACTTGACCCCATGCAACCAAACTCAAACCAAGCCGGTTGTTCATTGAAGAACCGGTCGCAGCAACTGCATCAATTTCGGCACCTTCGCAGGCGTACCAATAGGTAGCGCCGTTATTGCAACGAACCACGATGTTTGCACCGAACGCCGAACCTTTGGCACTAGAGATCGTACCGTTGTCGCCCGAAGTGACCGTCATTTGGAGAACGCCACCGACGTAATTCCTGTTGGTGTTGCTAGGACTGGTTGGTGCATTAAAAGTCCCAGCCACATCCAGAACTTCGGCTACGCCAGTTTTTGTCGATCCGCCAATTCCTTCCTTGAAAAGCCAACCGATGTACGCGATTGGAGCGGCGATAGCATCTTGCGTAATCGTAAATGTGTTATACCCGCCATCAGCACTGGACGCGCTTGATCCGGGTTGGAGTGTGCATATTCCATTAAAGGCAGGCGTACAGCCGCCGATGGACAAGCCGCTATCCGTCCATGTCGATCCATCTGGCATCGTCACCGTGCCGGTAAAGGTTGGCGAAGCAGAGGTGGAAAAATATGAAGCCAATACTTTCGCTGAAGCTCCGTTATGCAGCAGATACAGATAATCCGAACTCAATGGGGATTGAACCGGGAGTCCATTCACATAATTGGAGAATGTCTCCTGTGCTGCTGCCGGGAGGGAAAGCAGGAGAAGAATTATGGCGGCTGAGATTGATTTGAGATTCATTTATGCCGCCTCATTCAAAAACGCCGGGCCGTCGTTGTCGTTGGCTGGGTTGAGGTCGCGGGCGGTCATCTAGTTACACGCCGATCCAGTCACGGCGCTGATATTGCCGCTATAGGTCAGATTGGTCCCACCGCCATTATGATACCACGATGTAGCTCCGCCAGAACTATCCAAGAAATTCGTGAGAAAAGTTACGTTAGAGAGCGCACCGCCTTCCTGTTGGCCATCATACATAGCTGCTATCGCGGTATAAGTATTTCCGCCGCCGCCACATGACCCATTCGGTCCTGGCATGAGAACGACATTATGATCCCAAGTCGTTCCATCAATGCTAGTCGTGTCTGCCTGTGGCGCAGCCAGCGCCGTTGGATTGGCGTAGTTCCCACCTGGACAATGGGTCGAATCGGCATCGACCGTGCAATGAAACGGATTCCAGAAAGTGTTAAATTCTGAAGTGTAGTTTACAGTACCATTCGATCCATAGAAGTACTGGCTCTCGCCGTGAGCGCATGGGCCGTGTGGGTTATTGGTCTGGCAATTCCCGATAGTGTCGTAGAGATTAAACTTTTCAACAATCGTTCCGCCGCCAGTCGTGCCGTAGAGTTGCCAACACTTGCTGTCTTGCTGATAGCAATAATTATATTCAAAGGTCAGCGAGGTTATTGGCCCACAGCAAAGCGAGCCATTCGGACCGCAGGTTGTTGAACCATCGCCGCATTGACCGCCGGGGCTGCCGATACCGCCAAGCACGGCACCGCCATTGAAGTCGTTAAACTTGACAGTCCCGGAAGTACTGCTGTTGAGAGTCACGCTTTGACTATCTGAGGCAGGATCGCAAAATGAATTATTGCTGACTACATATCCAGTCACGCTACTTGAAATCACGAGCGTTGCGCTATGAGAGCAAAAGTCAAAGCCATTGAGCGTCACGTTGTTGCTGCCGATCGTGACCGTGGAACCCGAGACAGTAGCGCCTGACGGCAGATTTCCTTGAATGGTGGGATCCTTCAGCGTCAATGTCCGATCATAACCGACCGGATAATCGACGCCTGGCATGTTCCATGTCGTTGAGGCGTTGTGCGGCGTTTGCTGGTAAACGACTGCGTGCATACTACCATTGGTGCCACCGGACGCTCCGGCAGGGATCGAGATCGTCGGGACCGACGTGCAGCCCGCACCGGGATTGCTGATAGTGTACGTGACGCCTGCTGCGCCACCGAGATAGCCGCTGGTGACCGTAACGGTACCCGATGCGTTGACTGAACAACCGCCGCCGCTTGAGGTCCAGGTGTATGGGCCCCCGCTGGTATAGCCGGAGCCAGTGAGGATCACGACAGAAACCACAGTCTGCGGCGTCAATATAGTCGTTCGTGGCGTTATTCCACTTACCTGCGCACCCAAACACCCGTCAGAGAGCGCCGTGCCGAAAAGACACGAAGTCGGAACGGACGCATTGTTCAGCCCGAAGCTGACAAAAGCCGCATTCGCGTAACCGAGCCACATTCCGGCCAGCAAGATCCCGGCGATCAGTCTCAACATGCGCCGATGCCCAAGAGAGTGAGGGTGTGCGTCGTGCAGCCACCGCCGCCGGAGGTCGTGTAGATGATGACGATGATGCCCGGTTCTCCAGCGCCGCCGCCACTGGTCAAAACACCGCCTCCGCTAGTACCGCCAGAACCACCGCCACCGCCATAGAGGCCGCCACTGCCGCCGTAACCAGGCAGGTCGCTTCCCGCAGCAGCACCACCGCCGCCCCCGCCCCCGCCGGGGCCGCCAGTCGGCCCAGCGGTCGACGTGTAGTCCGCGCCGGGGCCACCATTGCCACCAGGAGGGGGAACGGTCGTGCTGGTGGAGCTGCCTGAGCCTGACCCGCCGCCACCGACTGTCCCCGCATTGCCCGCGACACCATCGCCGACTGTCGCGCCACCGCCAGAGCCCGCAGCGTTATTGCCACCTGCTGCGCCGGATGTTGAGGATGCGGCAGTACCGTTTGCGCCGACCGTCCCTGAACCGCCGCCGCCAGCGCCGCCGCCGCCAGAGCCACCCCAATTTGATGCGCCTGTTGCGCCGCCGTTACCGCCGTTACCATTCGCGCCGCCCGCAGCACCCCCGCCTGCGCCGTTGATATTGAAGTTCGCCGAGACGCCGCCGGTGCCCCCACTCTTGGTCGTCGTCCCGACAGAGGATGCCGCCGCACCGCCCGCGCCGCCAACTGTTACCGTCGTCGAGACTTGACCGCCTTGCGCGCCACAGGAAAGACTCGAACCGTTGCTGACAGCATTCGCGAGACTAGTGGCGTTGAACCAGGTATCGTTGCCTTTCGTCCCGGTTCCGGCCGTGACGGTGCTCTGACCGGTCGGACCGGCAGTCCCTCCCGCACCAACACCGACGTTGACGTTTGCACCAATGCCGCCGAGCGTCGCAGCGGATATGTTGCTGATCGAGGCAAACGCACCCCCGCCGCCGCCCGGCAGTGATGTGCCGCCAGCGAATGAAGTGCCACCGCCGCCGCCAGCGCCGCCGGCGATACAGATGATCGTATTCGTGCTCGACCAATCGCTCGGGACTGCCCAAGTGCTCGATCCGGTAGCCGTGATGAAAATAGTCTTGACGGTCGCAAAGCACGGCGACGCAAACAGCCAGCAACCGAGAAGCGCGAGAAAAAGTCTACGGCGCATTTTAGTTCGCCGACGAATGCCCGGAGGCGTTGCAGATTACGCTCGCGCCGGTCGTCACATCTGCGGCGTAGAGCCCGTTGCCTGCTGTGGTCCACGTCAGCGCGTCGACGTCGCTTTCGGTATCGCCGCCACCGGCGGGGGCGATCAGCGTCATCAGGGTCGTGCCGCCACTGCCGTCTTGGATGCTGACCAGCGTAGCGGTGCCGCTGGAATTATTGCAACTGATGTGAGTCGGGTAGATGTGCTGGGAGGAAACAGCCGCAATGAGCTGCGTGCTCGACGTTCCCGTCATCGCCGCCGTGGTGCCCTTGACCAGCGTGTGGCTCAGGATCGAGCCGGGGGCGCCGATTGCTCGGCCTTGGTTGTCATATTGCGCGGCGGTTTGCTGGCCGTTAGTCGGCGACGGCAGTGTGGAGTTGTAGACACCCCCATCAAGGATCGAATCCGCCGCTGCCGTGCCCGCCGCTTTCGTTCCAGTAAGATTGGTCAGATCGACCACGGCACCGGAGGCAAGAGAACCGGAGGCATAAGCACCGGACGAGACGGCGCCCGAGGCAAAGGCACCGGATGCCACTGCGCCGCTGGCAATCGCTCCAGAAGCAATCGAAGCACTCGCCGCCTTGATCGCAACGGCGCCCTGGTCACTCGCGATGACGACAGGAGAGCTATTTGCACTCGTTGCAGACCCATTAGCATTCGAATTGGTGACATACGCATTGACCGCAGGAACCGCAATTGCGCTCGGTGCCGTACCATAGTTCGAGGTCGCCGACCACGCGACCATGTTGGTGCCGTTGGTCAAGCCGATGGCGGTGCCGGTCGAGGGGAAGGCCGACCCGAAGCTTGACGACGTGCCGCCAGAACCCCCGCCCGCCTTTACGTTGACCTCAAGATAACCGGCCGAATCGGTCTGCAACGCAACGCTCTGGCCGTTCGAGGGCGTGACGCCACCGGAATTGTAGACGCCGCCGGCGACCTGCATATTCGTGGGGGCACTTCCAGCCGCGACGGTGGCAATGCCCCAGGTCGAGATCGTATTCGGATCGACCTTGCCAATGGCAGTCGAGCCGCTCGCTTGTAACGTCGCTTGCACGGCAAGCGTGCCAGTTCCGACGATGACAGGGTGACCGCTGGAATCGGTGGAGATATTGCGAACGTCCGTGCCGTCAGAGCCGCCGATGAGAACGGGATTGTTGCCGATCGCCGATCCGCTGGCTACCTCGCCCGCGACTTGGAGCGCGCCGTTGCCATCAACGTGGGCCATAGCAACGGTGCCGCCCGAGTAGAAGCCAACGGCGAGCATATTCGTCGGAATCGCGCTGCTTGTGAGGCCCCAAGTCGCGATGGTGTTTGGATCGACTTTGCCGATGGCGGTGGAACCGCTCGCCTGCAATGTAGCCTGCACGGCAAATGTACCAGTGCCGACCACAACGGCCTGACCAGACGAATTGGTCGCAAGTGAGCGCGCATCCGTTCCATCCGAACCCGCGATCAGAACCGGATTACCTGCAAGTGCAGATCCGCTCGCAGCGGCGCCGGTCGCCAGCACATACCCAAGCCCGCTCGCAACCTTCCAGTTATCCACATTCCCAGATGCCGTGCCATCAACCGTGCCGCCCATCAGTACCGGAGGATTGGCCGCCGCCGTACCAGCGGCAGTCGGACCATAGACCGCGCCGCCGCCGCCAGATCCACCACCACCGCCACCGGCACCAGTAGCCAAGCCGGTGCCACCTGACATCACCACCACATTCGAGGCCGAATCCCCGGCCTGGTTAATGCAATTCAGGTAAGTATTGGAGCCAACCGTAAAGGCAAACCATGAACTCGGCTGAATGACATCTTCATTGGCAACTGCGGTTCCAGACCCAACCGTCAGCTTGCACGATACCGCCGTAGTGCCGGTGTTGTAAGCAACAACAACCGCAGGAGATCCGCTCGGTAACGCATGACTGGCCGAGGCGGCACCGGAAGTCACCGTCGCGTAATTGCTCGAGGGAGCAAACCCACTGACCGAGGCCGAAACCGTAGCGTTGACGCAGAGCTTCCCGTTCGTATCGATCGTTACCGAGCCATAGGATCCGGCCGCATAGGTCGTAGCGGGACTGCCGCAGGAAGAAAGGATAAATCCCTGCGCTGCTCCCTGCGCAGAGGCACCTCCCATGGAGGCGAGAAGGCCGGCAATAACGAAAGAGAGAGCGGCAAAAATCCGGATCATCAGCCAGCCCCAGCCTCGAGGAATCTCGTTCGCAACTCTCCGGTTCCGGAGTTAATCAGAAGCCGGACCGCCTTAATCGGCGTAGTGTATGCCCCATCAATCGTTGCCGCAGCTCCAACAATGATGCTGCTGAACGGCAGCGGGTACAGAAGGCCAGCAACGAGATTATTGGGGTCATCGTAGGTATGCTGGATCGTGAAGTTTGCCGAACCCGACACGAGCTCGACTGCCACGCCAACATTCATCGGCGAATAACCGCGCCAGTTAAGCGACACCCAAGGTGAGGATCCGACACCATTCGTTCCCGCAGTCACGCCAGTCAAACCACCGCCGACCGGCGTAATGCTGGTCACGGTCACAAAATCAAGATTTGACTGTGCCGTACCGCTACTGCCGATCGCGACGTCAGCAATCGGAGCGCCGCCGGCATTCGTACCGACAATCGTAAAATTGGTATCCGTGCCGGTATAGGAAATCGTGACCCGGCGCCCGATTGCGGAGTTAGCCGCAGTCGCCGTGTCAATCGTGGCTACACCGCTGGTGACCGCAGCGCCATTTAGCGTCAGCGGCGTGCCGGCACTGCCAGACTGGCTTGTGCAGATATTGTCAGAAGAAGCCGCCCCAAGCTGCTTGGTGAACGTCGTGCTTACACCCACCGCTCACCTCAGCTGCTCTTGCGTGATGGCCGGTCGGCCCTATGCTTCGCCGGCTCGCCCTCGACATGAATGTTCGGAAACTTGCGGCGAACCTTGGCTCTGATCTTGGCCTTGAGTTCCGGAGAAGCGTGCTGCGAAGCACGCGCAAGCGCATTACGGGCGTGGCTCTCGTCCTCGATTGGATAGGACCGGTCAGGGCCCGCGAAGGCAGAGTTCGGTAATGCGTTGCGCGTCTTTGCCTTGAGCTTTGCCACTGGCCTCAGTCCGAAGGCTCGCCCATTTCAGGTGTTTCTCCTGGCGTGACGTGTTTGACCTTGGCCGCGGTAGTCAGGGGAGTTTTGTCGGCGCCCATACCCTCGCCGCGGAGACGGCCGCCGCGGGCGCGGTGATGCGTCTTATGCTCATGCTCCACGGTCCCCTCATGCTCGTGGTGGACGGTTCCGTGATGCTTCACATGACCGCCGCGGGCGCGCTGCACGGCGTCGCCGGCCGCACGTTCATGCTCGTGCTCTTTGTGGTGCTCGACCTTGCCCCCACGTCGCCGACGATCAGCGCGATGCTTGGAGTGCTCGCCCTCGCCGTGCATATGCTCGGCCGTGCGTCCACCGTGACGACGCTCCTCGGCTTCCTTGGCCGCATTCTGGCCGCCGCCGGCATTCCAAACCGGCTTGCTGGACAGTCCACCGCCCGCGGCGCGCTTCTTTTCGTGGTGCCTAAGTCTGCTCATTTCAAAACCTCTTCACCCGGATCCGTGGGCTCGGCCGCGAGATTACCCTGCTCGCGATCAGGTTAGACTTGGGTGACTCCAACCAGACCGGCGGTCGTAGTCATATTGGCCACCAGCGGCGTCCAGAACAGCGTCAGCCGCTTTGTCCCATCGCTCGCCGATGGCGTACCAACCGTACCTCTGACGTCGCCGGTCAAAGCCGTTGCCGGGCTTGTAGTATCGGCCGCAGTGAACGATCCGCCGGACGAATCCGAGTTCAAGACGGTCAATTCCACAATACCCGAGCCTTCGGTAAACGCCGTGACGCTCGAGACGGAGAAGCCAATAGTCTGGCCGGCTCCGAAGGTATTGTTGCCCGTGATCGCACTGCCGGTCACCACATGGCCAACCGGCGTGCAATTTGCCGAGGTCAGATTGACGATACCACCGGTAACCGCAGAGCCGTTGGCAAACGCCGTGAGTGTTGCCGCCTTGCCGCCGGTCGTAACCGCACTGCCATCGACACGGAAGTTGATCGACAGCAACGAGCCGTCGAACGGCATATCCACGGCAAACGTCTGACCGTTGGCAAGCGTCGCCAGCGAAACCGGAACCTCGACTACGCTCTCGCCGCCGCTCAAGCCACCAGTTACCAGTTCCTGCGGGTTGCCCCACCAGGTCTGGAGATAGGAAGCGCGATCGGTTCGCAGCGGAATGCCATAAGTGTCGGTCGTGCCGACGGTGATATTCGATCCACTCAGCGTGCCGGCCGGCGTGATCGACGCGATGTACTTGAAAGCTTTCTTCGTCACCGCAGCTGCAATGTTTCCACCCGTGACGGTCTGCGTCATCGGATAGAAATACTCGTCATAGCCAGCGACCACGAACGTTCCGCTGCTGTCATTGCCTGCGCTGACGATCTGAATGGCCCGCGCAATAGCCCATGCCGGATTCCAAAGCCTTTGTGACCCGCCACTGCCATTACCGCCGCTGCCAAAAGTGACCACAGGCTGCGGACTAGTCGCGGAATTAACGTCAATGCCGAGAAGGCCGGTAACAACCTGACCGGTATCGGCCCGGGTGATTGAGCAGCCAACCGTAATGCCGCTCCCAGACGATGACACCAAAGTCAATGGCGTCGCCGCAACTGGAACCTGCGATGCCGCAATGTTCGACACGCTAATCGCAGATGGAACTTGGTCAATCAGCGGAATAGCGGTCGAGGTGTACCATCCATAGTTCGGTTGGTCAGCGCGTTGGCCAGGCTGATAGGTGTATGGCGCCCGAGGATCGAGCAGCATATCACCTTGATACCAGGCATTAGGACCAGCCTGCGGATTGGAATCCGAAGTCTGTGCTTGTCCGAATGTAACCTGCGGGCCCTGTTCTGCGGTAACGCCCATGTCTGCTAGGCTCCAAATCCAAGTGGGCCGTTGAACGCTGCGCTATCTTCAGCCGACGGTTCAGGCTGCTCTACAAGTTGGAAGCCAGAACGATCTGCCGTTGCTGGCGACCATGCCTCAATGATTCTCGTGACGGTTTCCACGTCTTTGATCCAGAACGGAACGCCGCGCTGATTCGTGATGCTGATGGCATCAACACGCTGGCCGCGCGCTTCTGTCGTATGCAACGTCAAACCGACGAAACGGCCGTCCCCAAGCGGGATTGCGCCGTCTTTGATCTCGTCAAATGTCGTGCAGCGGCCGAAGTTTTCGATCTCAGCCAGTAACCGCGCAGTGCGAGCTTCTGGCAAGGTTGCATGGCCTCCTAGATCAATGGCATTTTTCTGGATGTGGATTCGCGCGCGGTAGGCATCACCATGAAGGTAGACGCCGTGATAACCACTGCGATTGGCACGATGAATTGGCTTATTGTGGCCGTTCTCACTTTTGGTCGCTGGACGAAGATTGCTCCAACGATTGTCGGCTTTATCGCCATTAATGTGGTCAACTTCGTGCTCTGGCCACTCGCCAGTCATGTAGAAAAAAGCAAGCGAGTGCTCAAGGTACTTTTTGTAATCAAGGCCGATCTGCCGATAACCAAGACCGTGATGACCCCCGGCGCGGTCGCCAATATTTGCAATCGATGAGTTCACGCGCCACGTAAACCAACCAGTCGCAGGTTCGTAGTGCAATAGCTCTTTAAGTCGCTCCTGCGTCAGCTGGCGCCTTTTGATGGCACCTTTGTGCTCATCCTGGACAAACAGATTCGCAATGCGATTGTCGGTCTTGCTTCCGTTGAGATATTTGATGCGGCCGCACGGCCATTCCCCCTTGACATAAAGCCAAGCAAGGACGCCGGCATTGTAGTTAGTCGCATCAACAGAAATCATCGTGTATCCCAATGTGCTGATCCTGCCAGCACCAACTTTCCCGTGTTTGCGATCAGAGCCAGACCAAGTCCGTGGCTGTTGACGTCGAACAAAAACGCCTGTCTCCGGATCGTAGTGAAACAACTCCTTCAATCGGTCCTGCGTTGGCCTAAGCCCAATTTCCTTTGCCATTTCTTTTCTCCACTTAATCACCTATTCGGTGAATGTAGCATGAGAAAAGATAATCACAAGAGAAAACTCAAGCAGTAGGTGCTGTGCCCCAAATGCTTCTCGGATCGTTATACGAAAAGCTGTATCTCTCCCAGCCTTTCACCAATAGGTTGTCCGTGGTGAAGTCCACCTGCATGTCGATCTCGAACGGCTCGCGCTCGAGATATAGAAGTCCCGGCTGATCGGTCTTGATGTACCAAGGATACGGGGAGGTGAAGAACACGTCCTTGACGTAATCCGTGATACCGCCGGCGGTGGACGGGATGACGTTGGGATCGTTCTGAGACGTTCCCGGCCGGAGTTCGGCGCGGAGCAGTCGGAGAGCGACCGGTTCGTTGTTCGGATGGATGACCAGCGTCTTGCCGGTTGCCATCATACGCAGACCGGCGTTGTCGTAGAAGCCGGTCTGGATCGAAATCATGCCGTTGAGCAGCGATGATTCGTTCAGGTCGACGTCAACGGTCGGCCGATTGGCCCAGGTCGACGGCCCACTGCCGCCCGCAGGAAGCGGGTGAGCGGTATTGATGAGCGACACGCCGTCGCCGCCGATGGTCTGATCGTAGACGGTCGAGTTATTGAAGACCGCGGCGCCATAGATTTCCTTGGTCTGCGCAAACGAACGCTGCAAGCCGAGGTTCGAGGGCCGGAACTGCGCCTTGTAGAGGTTGTCCGAGATCGTGTTGCGGGTGATGGCGTAGCCCAGACCGATGCCGGTATGAAGCTGGTTGTAGATGAACGCCTCGCCGGCGCCGTTGTCGAAGGAAGTCTGGCCGCCGTCTGTCTTCAACTGAGCCAGCGGCAGGAAGCGCATCGAAGGCGTGCGTTCCTGCGCCATCTCCGACTTGCCTTGGTCGAAGAGCTTGGGCCAGATCGAAGGCCACTGCTTGTATTCGCCCGTGACGCCGCGGAGGCCGGGCAGGAGAAGGTCGCGAATCGCGGCAACGTTGATAGCCATGGTTCAGACCCCCAACAGCGACTTGTATTGCTGATTGTTCATCGACACGACGACGTAGTTGTAGGGCGTCGTCAGATCGGTGCCGTTCGCACCAGGCGGCGTGTTGATGACGTTGACCACCTTGAACGGAAGCGTGTTCGTGGTGGTTGGCGTCGAAAGCGACATGCCCGAAATACCGGTCGAGGTATTTCCAGTCGGCGCGGCTACGATATCCGCCGTTCGACCGATACTGGTTTGGGTAATCGCGGAGCCGATACCGGCTTGAACCTTGAATTGCTGGTTTGGGTCGTCGATCACATAAGCGTTGACATCCCCGATGGCGTCCGAGCCTGCCGGGAAGTACCGCTTGAAGACCGTGCCGCCATAACTCGCCGAGTAGTAGGAGCACCCGACGAAGATGCCGACCAAGATCTGGGTGGCCGTCGATCCGTCACCATTCGCCCACTGCTCAATGTAGCCGGTCGGACCGGACACATTCATGCGAACAGCATCGCCAAAGAAGATTTGCGTGCCGTAAGCAGCAGCGATTCGATAAGGTGGATTGTGATTTTCCGCGAAATTAGGCGGACCACTGTTTGTCCCCCAAGCAGCAAAGCCAAAGGGAGCTAGGGTATTAGCCATCGCAAATCGGCCCCAGTCTTGGCTTGGTCTGTGCCAGCGTGGCGCAGGTTCGGCCTAGAGGTCTGCCATCGCAGCGTGCGACAGCGCTCAAACTGTGTTGCGGATTTGCCGTGCCCAGCCCGGGCTTGGCGCCTTCCCTTCAGCGGACCAATCCTGCGCGTGAGGATGGTTGCTGCTTCGACACACACAGCATGGTGTGTCGGTAATGGGCGTGCACGCTAATGGTAGTTCCGGGTGTTTGTCAAGCGGCAACAAAAAAGCCGCCCCCGTTTCCGAGAGCGGCAGCAGTTATCTTAGGTTTGTGAAGTCCCAGTAGCCATAGACGCACCGCCCGCCAATTTCAGTCCATACACCATTTTTATTTCGACCTTGATTGGCCTTCAGTTCTTGTCCGCGGTCTGGCTCAAACATCCAGCTTTTATCGCGCCGCGGGTCATATGTGTCGTGGATATTGCCGTCGATAACAGCCGTGTAATGTCTGCTGACGGACACTACGAGCCGCCCCATCGGCAATTCTCCATCGGCCAGATGAACCTTGCAGCCCTGACCGATCTTCATGCAGGAAACCCATCGCACTCTCGGGTTCAACTCATAAGCCAATTTGTGAGCCGTTGCCTTAAAGACCCCGGTTCTAGCTGCTGAGATTTTACGCTTGCGTTTGCCAAGCCGCTCCGACTTTGCCAACTCATTGATGAGGTCGTAAACCTCTGAGTATGGCCGCTCGGCAGCTATGGCAAATGCTCGAGCACAACAGTCTCCCGTACTTCCTTGGAAGCCGCTTGCAGCACGGCCCCCATCGTCGTAAAGATGACGCATTGGTTCTTCTCCACAATGTCAAACAACCCGGCGGCTCCAACCGCCGGGTCACCCGGTCATCGAGTGACAATCGCATTATAGCAAATCGACTTTTGGGATTTTCGGATTTGACGTGTCAGCGGCGCAAGTAATGCCGATGGCTTAAGGCTTTCTTTACGCGAGCCGAAAAACTTGACACGATAAAATCGTATCTAATCGCATCTATCTAACAAACTGCGAGCGCAGAAACCCGCGCCGTTGCGATGTAACATTTCGTGAAGCGCCCAGAAAAAAGGATGGCAAGGGACCGGAGATTTGAACTCCGACTGCATGGTTTTGGAGACCAGCCGACTGCCGTTATCTTAGTCCCCTATGGTACTGCGTGAGGGTTACGATCCCTCTTGAGCCGGATTCACAGTCCGTCCCCTGTCCAACAGCACGCAGCATATTTGGTAGCGCGCCCCGGTGACGATCCGGGCCAACCATCCTTATGAGAGACAGCCGTTCACCAGCGAACGCGCGCTGTAAATTTGGCAGCCGAGGTAGGTCTCGAACCCACAACCTTCAGATTCAAAGTCTGCTGCGCTACCAATTACGCCACTCGGCCGTATTGGCACCCCGTGCGGGTGTCGATCCCGCTTCTCCGGTTTGAAGGACCGGGATTCTAGCCGGTAAACTAACGGGGCAAAAATGGTGCGGGCTCGGGGACTCGAACCCCGAACCTCTGGTTGGAAGCCAGATACGTTACCTTTACGCTAAGCCCGCGGCGGAAAGCTGAGAGCACGATTCTCACACCCGAAGGTGCCCTTCGTTTAGCAAACGAGGACGGGATCCCACCCGCTTAGCTTTCCGTATTGGTGATCTCGGGAAGACTCGAACTCCCACACAATCGTTTAGGAAACGATGGCTCTGTCCAGTTGAGCTACGAGACCGTGGTCTGGCGAGGACTCGAACCTCGATCCAACGCTTAGAAGGCGTCGCTTTATCCCGTTAAGTACCAGACCGTATTTGGAGGAACAGGGGAGAATCAAACTCCCATACGCGGGGTTGCAATCCGCTGCATCATCACTCTGCCACTGTCCCGTATTGGCACCCCTTGATGGAATCGAACCACCCTCTGCTGGTTCAGAGCCAGCCGTCCTGCCGATGAACGAAAGGGGTAGATTGGTCTGGGTGCGGTGTTCTGCCCACCGTCCTTCTGGTTCCAAGCCAGAGACTCTTCTAGCACGAGCTTCACCCAGATAAAATGGAGCACACGGGGAGAGTCGAACTCCCATTTTCCAGTTACGGTTCCAATGATTCGTAGTCATGGCCGATTACGTGTGCATGGAGCCGCCAGCGGGTTCCGACCCCGCTTCATTTGGTTGAGAACCAAATATCCTAGCCACTAGACGATGGCGGCAAGTTGGCTGGAGAGGGAGGGATCGAACCTCCGCCACGATGGGGACTCCGGTTAACAGCCGGGCACATTACCGCTCTGTCACTCTCCAATGGTGGAGAAACGGAGAATCGAACTCCGAACGGCAGCCTTGCAAGGGGTGCCTGTGTCCCAACACTTTCCCCGAAATGGTGCCCGGTCGTGGTTTCGAGCCACGCTCTCCTGCTCTTCAGGCAGGCGCTTTCACCAGATTAGCTTACCAGGCTTGGTGCGGACACGGGGAGTCGAACCCCGGCCACTTCGTTGGCAACGAAGGAGACTGCCGTAATCCTTTGTCCGCATGGTAGGCGAGGCAGGACTCGAACCTGCGAAGACCGAAGCCGAGGGTTTTACAGACCCTTGTCGTTGCCGCTTGAACTACTCGCCCTTAATTGGTTGCGCAGGCCAGAGTCGCACTGGCGTCTTCAGGTTATGAGCCTGATATGGAACTCCTCCACTACCGCGCGTCAGTTTGGCGGAAACGTGAGGTCTTGATCCCCAATGGCTTGCGCCATCCATCTCGCTTCGAACGAGCGCCGAGCACTTGCCCAGTTACGTTTCCGTATTTGGCGGAAGGCTGAGAACATGATTCTCATACGTTGCCGTACCAGCCGCTTTCCAAGCGGTGCCGGAGCCCTGTCCGGTTAACCTTCCGTATTGGCGGATGGCTGAGGTGTCGATCCCCATACCTTGCGGTACTACGAGTATTCAAAGCTCGCTGCCGGGCCGCCGGCAAACCATCCGTATTTGGCGTTCCCTCGGTGATTCGAACACCGGGCCTCGGGCTTCGGAAACCCGCGCTCTTTCCTGCTGAGCTAAGGGAACAAAATTCCCGCCTTTTCAATAAAGACAATCTGCTTGTCGTCCTTCAAGATCGTCGGCCCGCGGCCGCACTTTCCGTCGAGCGCTTGAAACAGCGCCGTGATGAGGTTGTCCAAGTCCGGCCCGGTCGGGTCGATAAACAGCGCCGATAAGGAAATCTGGTGCTTCAGTTGCACAAGGCCAGCTTCCTGTGCTGCTTTCCACAATTCCTCTCGATAGCGCTTTAGCACCTCGCGATGAACGCGGCGGTGCGGTGCGCCATGCACATAGACCGTCAGCAGGCGCCGTGGATGATCGTACTGAACCTTGCAGCGCATAATCGCCTCGTTTGGTGCTTGCGCCGGGATTCGAACCCAGGTCAAACGGTTATGAGCCGTCGGCACTAGCCACTGTGCTACACAAGCAATTGGTCGGGGTGGCAGGCTTCGATCCTGCGACCACTCGCTTCCGAAGCGAGGACTCTACCTGGCTGAGCTACACCCCGTTGAATTGGCGCGACTGGCGGGTGCTGACCCCGCGTCCTTTCCCTTGACAGGGGAGTGCTCCACCGTTGAGCTACAGCCGCATTATGGTGTGCATGGGGCGAATCGAACGCCCACTGAACAGCTTCTCAAGCTGGTCCCTCTGCCGTTGGGGTACATGCACGTTTGGTAGACCACCGGGGATTCGAACCCCGACCTCAGGGATTAAGAGTCCCGCGCTCTGCCGTTGATGCTAGTGGTCTGTGAATGGCGAACCCCGGTGGTTTCGAGCCACTTGGCGACGGGTTAAAAGTCCGGTCCCTCTCCATTCGGGTTTAAGCCTCGGGGTCCAAAGACCCCGCGTTTGAGTGGGTCACTCATTTTTCGAGTTCCTTATTTGGTGCGCCAGTGAGGAATCGAACCTCCGTCCCACGGTTATCGGCCGCGTTCTCTGCCATTGAGATACAAGCGCATTTGTTGGTGCGTCGTCGGTGAGTTGAACACCGGACCTTTTGCGTGTCGAGCAAACGTTCCACCGCTGAACTAACGACGCATGGTAGGCGCTGAGAATTACGATATCTCGACCTTCGCGGTGTAAACGCGACGCTCTTCCTCTGAGCTAAGCGCCTGTAAATTGGTGCCCTAGGCAGGCCACGATCCTGCACTGAAAAGGGTTTAAGCCTTCTCCCTCTGCCAATTGGGGTACTAGGGCGTGGTGCACGTCTGGCGATTTGAACGCCGACTGAACGGGGTTTGAAGCCGCTGCCTCTGCCATTGGGCTAGACGTGCAAATTGGTAGCCTCGGGGAGATTCGAACTCCCAACGCATGCCTTCTGAGGGCATCGTCTCTGCCAATTGGACTACGAGGCCGTAAATGGTGCCCTCTACAGGTTACGATCCTGTGTCCGCTCCTTACCAAAGAGCAATTCTGCCATTGAACTAAGAGGGCGCGATTGGTGCCGGCTGGGTGAATCGAACACCCGCACTCTGCTTACAAGACAGAACCTCTGCCACTAAGGATAAGCCGGCATGGTGCTGGTTCCGTGAATCGAACACGGGCAACCTTCTTACGAGGGAGGTGGACTGCCACTATCCTAAGCCAGCCTGAAAATTTACAAATGGACGGGCGATCTGCTGAGCATCCCGAAGGAGGCAGTCGCACAACGCCGCGTCCAATTATTCTGGACGTTCACGATGTCAAAACATCCCGACGCTCTTTCGAGGTCGTCAGGCAGTTTGGATGGAGTGCGGCTCGCGGAGATTTTAGACTTTGGGGAACTTTGCGGGCCGTCTCGGTCCTCTCTGCCTGTGTTTGGCAGAGGGAGATTGACCCGCTGCCGTTTAGTCTTTCGTCCTTAACCCTTGTTCGGGCTTCATCACGCACGAATGCAACCAATCGCTTGGGCGATTAAATCGCCGGGCGGCGGTTGTTAGTGCGGTATATGGGCGTATCGAAAGCATAGCTTCCTCTAAACGATGGTAGCCCATAGCAGCAAAAAAGCGGCCCCGCAAGGGGGCCGCCCCTACAAACTAACGCTACGAAAGCGTTACGCCGAGACGGCGATTCTCTTCTGCTCCTCGGCTTCCGCCTCATTGCGAGGCGCCGCCGGCAATTGCAGGACTGTGGCCTTCTGCCCTTCGATGAGATCGTTGAGCATGACGATCTTGCCGTCGGGGAGTTCCAGCGCGTCGTGATGCTTGTGGGCGATATGCTTGTCGATCTGGCGGAAGCGGGCGACCTTGTGCCCGTGGTCGATCGCCTCTGAACTCCACCACAGACCATAAGTCTTGGTCCGGATATTGTCGTCAAAGGCGAGTTCGCTGCCTGGAAGTAGGCAAACCGCGACGGTCTTGTCGTCAGCAGCAGCAAAGCCCTTGCTGGTTGAGCTCTCGAAGCCGGTGGAGACGAGCTTGTCGTCTACTGCGGCGGCACGAGATTTCACGCTAGCCAATGAGAAGTCGCACAGGTTGAAGTGTCCTTTCGACCGGTTAGAGTTGAACCAAACGAATCGGAAAGCCTGACTGCAACAATTCTACTACAATTTCGCCATCGGCACTATGCCAAGCCGATCGAGCGCATTCCCAATGCAAGCGGCTGGCGTCAGAATATCTCTAAACCTCTCAAACTGCTTGGCATACAGCGCCTTCCAGAACGGCTTGTAGGATTCCGCCTCCCGGTAAAACCCGTCCAAGCTATCCGCAAAGCTGATGATCTGATTCCAAGGCGCAGCCAATTCATGCGGCTCCGCAATGACCGGGCGTCCAAGGCTTAATGCCGACGCGCAGCGAGAGGACGACACCAGCCCCATTTTCTCAAGGATCCGGATTTGCACGATAATCCGCGCACTCTGCATTTCCAGATCACGGGTCTCCTGCGCCGAAGCCGTTGGGTTATGCAAGGAAATCAACTTGACCGTCCCGCGCCGACCAAGCTTCCTGAGAATTTTATATCGCCTGTTCGACACTGAGCCATAAAACCCGAAATCATGATCTGGCTGGCGGATTTGCGGCCGCATCATGCCGGGAGAATAGCCGAGTTCAATCTGCTCTGTCGGTGCATATTGCCCATACCAATGCGCTGTGTTCGGCACTAGAGCTAAGACGGCATCGGCATATTTGGCGGCTTCGGGAAAAAGAGCCTGCCGCAAAACCATAAATCGATCGGCAGCATGATTAAAACCAACAAATCCAGGCTCCTCACAAGGCTCTTCAGTTGCAACAAAGATGAACCGACAATCATGTAATCTGCGCGCCTCTTTAAGCATGGCAATCGAAAGTAAATTAAATCCTTCAAAAATCAGATTTACACCATCCTTTCCACGTAGAAATTCATCGTCCGAATGATCTATTTGATGACCTAAAGATCGGAGTTGATGGACAATAATTTGCGATGGGTCTTGTAATGACAGCCTGCCAATTTGTGAGTGATTAAAAAGATTTAACCGAAAGCGCAAAATCGCCTCGCCATACCAAACCGGGCCGATGCCAAAACATGCCTTACCTTTGCGAGCCGGGGCTTACCAAACTCCAGCATGCCGCACCATAACTCAAAGCGATAAAAAAATCCTCGCCGCGCCACACGCTGCCAGACCGTGCCGTGCCTCAGCAGACCCCGGCTCGCCCCGACAGGCCACGCAAGACCCGGCCGCAGCGTACCATGCCTCCTTCAAAAATCGCCAAAATATCCTCGCCTAATCCAAACCTCACCCGGCCTTGTCATACCTTGCCACAGCTCACTGAGCCAAGCCGGGCCGCACTTAACCTAACCTAGCCACGCCCCGCGTTGCCAAATCGCGCCCGGGATCGCCATGCCCAACCGCTCCGCAAACCTACTTGAAGTTTACGATTCCAAAGCGGCCGAATGTCGGCCTAAAATCACCGATGCCGATCAAGCGACCAGCACTTTCAATCGTTTCGCGCAAGGCATTGTGATCGACGTATTCCGGCAGCATCACGAGAAGATCAAACGTGACCTTCCAGCCGGCGCGCAAGGCAGGCCGCACGCGGTTGATACCTTGGCGCTGAATCATAACGCGCCGTTTATCCAAATAATCCCAATCCTTTACGCCGAGAGTGGCGAGCGGACTGGTGACGACAATGGCGGCCTTGAACAGGTCCATTGCGGACTTCCGCGGTGACCGCGGATCTTGCCGGAATTTCGCCGCGTTGATGATTGAGCCGCGAAGATACTCGCCGGGGACACAGATTTCACCGGCGTCGTTCCGATAGACGTAGGATTCTACGTCATCGGTCTTTTTGCCTTTGGAATTTTTAGCGGCGCGGGCTTTTTCATCGACCGCCTCGCTATTCCATCTGTGCATTAAAAGATCGGCGGCCCCTTGAATCGTCACGCGAACCGGATATGGCTCGCTGTGAGAGATGACTTCGTTGCCACCGGAAGTCGGCTCAGAAATGTGGATAACTTTAGCTTTAGTTGCAGTCATTGTATTTGCTCCATTTTGGTTGATGGAGACCTCACCGCACCGATGCTTGCCCTAGCTTGCCCAACGCGACCTGACCAAGCCGCACCAAAGCGCGCCGTAAGCAAAAGGTCTCCCCCGCGCTGAGCCTGCTAAGCCCGGAACGCGGTTCAGGGGTCACTTTTCAGCGACACTCAGACACGGGGAAGTTCGTGAGAGGTGCCGCGTTCTTCGCGTTAGCAGCCGCGAATGGAAAAATAATACCGAAAATAAATCGAATGTCTAGTGCCATTCACCAGCCCAATGTTTCACGTGAAACATTTTGGTAATGTCGAACGGAGCCCGAAGGCCCCGTTCTCCCTTACCGAAACTCACCGCAGCCAACCGGACCGGACAAGACCATGCCGAAGCCCACAACGGCAAACCATACCAAGGCCAGCACAAGCCCCACCACGTGAGGACAACATTATACAGTAATTCGTAACGTTCCAGTATATTTTCAGCTTCATGTTTTGCGATTCTCAACATGAGCGAACGGCTTGGTGGTCTTACCATGTTCAAGCCATTTTTTGAAATCCGGCAACGTCATTTGGTGAATTGCGCCGACACGGTCCACTCCTCGTCCATCTGCAAATGCGCGGTGATAGACATTGGTGGCATGCTTGAGCGATGCCGCGCCAAGAATTATTTTGTGCTCATCGAACTTCTTAGTGTCGGCGTCAACTTGATCCACGATGTAAACACATTTCGCTCGCGGGTGGTCGCACAAAAATACGTCTAGGTTATCACCATCGGCACCATCGTGGCGTTTCAAATATCCGTAGTGGGCTGGAAGCACGCTCCGCCAAGGACGACCATCCTTATCGATGCCGCGACGGATTCCGCCTTTGCCATTTTCAATGGTGATCTGAAGTCCGAATTTGTGCAGATGGTCCTTTTTGTAATTCCCCGCTGCGATCTGCGCTTTGCTTGGATGCTTTTCGATATTCCGCACTTCGACTCTTCCCCCATGCGCCCGCTTTGGCGTCAAATTCTCGATTGCCTCATCCTTCGTCTTTCCGGTCGAGAGTAATTCGCCGTCCTTGTCGTAGACGCCCCATTTATTGAGCGGGATACCGGTAAACTCAGCCGTCAGACCTTGCGGTAATACTCGGCCGCCGCTGGCTCTTGCCTGCGCCTTTTCCTGCTGAGAGACCGTTGGCCTGCCCTGCAATTCATTCGATATATCGCTGATCCAGTTATCTTTTTGACCAGTGACGTTCATCATGAAGTTGTCGTACAGCTTTTGCGGTGTTGATTCGCTGCGCGCATCCTCCACGTTGGTCGACGGTCGAAAGTCCGCGTATGGGTCTGGTGCCGGACCGCCATCAGCTCGCTCAATTCTCTCGCGCGGCCCTATTGGATCGCTTGGATCGACGTCGGCTGTTTGCCGAGCCATCTGCCATTCGGCGTTGGATTGAGATTCGGGATGATCGTCTGGAGCGCAGATAGAGCCGCCTTGGGCCATCCCTTGTGTATTGGTCTTTGCGAATGGATCGTAATCTACGGGAACGGTTTGGAAATGAGATGCACCCCCTGCAACCAATCCGGCGAGGCCGTATTTCTTGATGATGTCGATCAGCTTGTCGTTGAAGACGACGTAATTTCTGGTCGGATTCTCATATGAATTTATCTGCGCCTGAAGGTTTTTGATCACGCCTTCATCACCGCGCGCTTGGGCTTTTTCTAAAGCTGTCCGCAGTGCCTGCAATTGAGTCGGTGTCGCGCGAGAGCCTTGGTCTAGATATTTGATACCGGGGATTCCAGCATCGCGAAGTTGCTGCGCCACGCGCTGAACATCGGTGTGACCTTGGCCCGGCGTATGCAGACTGATTTCATTGTTGCGATAAATCTGCTCGCCGGTCTGATTCGCGTGCGCTTCTGGATGCGCGAGCCAAGCGTCTTTTAATTTTTGCTGGACAGCCGGACTCTGCTCACTCAGCGGCTTATCCCAATCAAGGAAATGCTCGGGATCGGCGTTGATGTTGACTTCGTAGAGATTGCCAGCCTTTGATGGGTATGGTATTTCACTGCGAACATGAAGATCGCCCTTATCTGCGCTTCTTGCGGCAAGAGCTTCCTCAAGCATCGCAGTGCTTTGAGGCCCAATCAGCGGACGTTTTGCAGTCGCGAGTGCCACGTAAGGGGCCAGCATATCGACGGCCTTAACGCGGCTGGCTACAAGATTATTCGCGTTGGTAGGAAGCAAGTCTACGAGCATAGATGGATTATTGAGCAAAGCATCGGACGTAAACTCCTTCCCACCGAGCATGTGCATCACATCAACGGGAAGAAGTCGGACAACCGCCTTTCCAATCTCCGGGTCTTGGAGGAGTCCACGCATCACCGGGAGCACGTCGCTCCTACTTTCGACATCGAGCGAGCGAAAGCCCTTTACGAGCAGGGGATTGGATACCGCAAACTTGCCGAAATTTTCGGCGTGGCTCGCCAAAACATCAGAGGGTGCTTCATACGTAGGGGCTGGCATGTTACCGGCCGTACCCGCCGTTCTATAACTCTCGGCAGTTGATGGATGCTCAGCCAGATAAATTCCATGCCCATAAGCCTGTGCGCCTTCGCCGGTGCCGATCTTCGATAGATCGAACTTGTCGAAGTCGTAGGGGCTGCCGTGATAGGCGCGGATGCCTTGGGGTTGTGGAACTTCGGACAACAAAGGATGAATGAGCTTATCGCTTCCGACATTAGCGGGATCAAACGAATCAAAACGTGATCGCACTTGGCTCGGTTCAAAGACCATGATGTGCGGACGACCCGGCGTTCCAGTTATCTCCTTCTGCGGATCGCCAATGATCGCATCATATCCAGCGTCCCGAATGGCCTGAGCCTTTAGCGCCACAGGTGTGTCTTGACCAAGGCCGTGATAAAAAAGCGTGCTGCCGGTCCAGTATTTCAGCGGGCCACCTTCGATCATCTTTTTGGCCTGCTCGGTGCGGCCGGCGGCTTTCAAAACTTCTGCCGCTTGCTCGGCAGTTATCGGCTGGTCCATGCGAAACGGATTCTGCACTTTGAGCTTGACGGGCATGACGCGCGGAGTATCGCCGGACCAGGCGCCAGTGTGCTTATTGGCAAATTCAGCGGACGGCGTGAAATAAAAGTTGCCCCCGTATTGTATGTTGTCGCGGACCTTCATCGGATCGAAAGCTTCGAACTCCTGCGAGCCAGTCCCGTGGAATGCGTCAATCGTCCAACCTTGCTGTGCGGCTCGCGCCATCCGGCTTGCTTCATCCATTGGGAGCGCAGCGCGAGCGGCAGCAGTTAATTCCGGCGCAACCTTTTCGGCCGCCCCCATCGCCACCTTGGCTGCCCGCATTTCCGGCGTCAGCAACCCGGCAGCCGACATCAGCGCGAAGTTCTGCGCTTCATCGGGCGTCATCTGACCACGCAACGCGCTGATTGCATCATTGACGCCAGTCACATCGCCAGCAACATTGGCGACCTTCCCGGGCATTGATGCTATATCTTGCCCTACAGTCGGTGGCGCAATTGTCTGCCCCGGCTTGGCGACTGGCCCTACCGCGAACGGATCATGATCGACCGGAACGAGGTCATAATCAGGCTGCAATTGATCGTCGGGCACGGCTGACTACCTTGAGATACTTTCCGGGACGATGAGGATCAGCCAAATAATAATTGCCGTCCCTCGCCAGTCTAGCCCCCTTCGGTAACTGTGGATTATCGGCCTTCTGACGCTTCGAATCGGATGGCTCGCGTATCTTGCCACCTTGCGCTCGCGATTTCCCTTGCTGATCTATTGCGCCGCCGTGTTTTTGCTGGGCTGGTGGCCGTACAATGTTGTTCTGATTGGGTGCACCCTGTGCCGTCCCCGGTCCTTGCTGCGCAAGATTTTTAAGGTCAATCCCAAGCGGCGTAAGAGCGCGTTGCAAATTCATCGTAGCCGCGACCGCCGCCCGTTGCCGAATAGGATTCGGTGCCACTTGCAACGCTGATTTGGCGCGGTTCCACTGCTGCATTCTGTCGGCAACGATAGGCAGCTGCTTGGTGATACCAGAATGCAATCGCTCCAATGCTCGTTCCGTCTGACTGCCAGCAGCAAGTCCAGCAAGTTCGCCGACCAGCGGAATCGGCACGACAGCATGACCAATCAAAGCTCCAACGATGCCGCCTATCCGGCTTCTAATCGCAGCCATTGCCTGCTGTATCGGAGGAGCGGAAGGAAAGTAACTTCCCGGCGGCATCGTAATGCGCCGCATCAGATTGGCATAGGCGCGCAAGGTCTCCTGTTCCTGCGGCGAGTAAATGACACCAGCCATATCGCTATTAAGAAACTTGCTCATGCGTTGGGCTATTTGCCCCGTACCCAATGCAGTCTCGCCTTCTCCGGCTTGCATTAATTTTTGGGCGACACCCTGCTTCGTAGCTATCCATTCTGGCGACTGCTCGCCGAGAATCGATTTTAACCGATTGGCCACGCCGATATTCAAGGTAGTCGGATTGGCTGATGAGCCGACAATTTGATCCATGACCTTCCCGGAAGTAAGAGGGTCATTAACATTGTCGCCGATTATCTTTTGAACGACACGGCCAACTGGATCATTTCTGCCTGCGGTAAAAGTGCTACGATAATCCGCATAGGCCGCGCGAGCATTGTTCCAAGCCGCAACCGCTGCTGGGTCTCCCGTATAGCGACCGCCGTTTACTGCTTGGTCAATTCGGTCGTCGAAAGCATCAATAACAGCCTGCGCCGCTCGGCCATCGGCGGCATTTCCACTTGCGTAGGCGTCCTTTCTGAAAGACGAAAGGCGCTTCCGCATTTGGTCGACGCCATCCAGATTGATACCGGTTATGTTCTGCGGATCTGGAACCGGAGTAGCCTTCTGTAATTTCGCAACTCCGTTATTCAGATCATCAATCATCTTCGACGCAAACGGTGTCGTCTTGTCGTCAATAATGACCGGATTATCGCCAAGCGTGAGATCGTTTCTGATGCCTTGGCTTATATCCTGAAAAACGCCAGCATGAATCTCACCTGGCAACGCACGGGCCTGCGCATATGCCTGCGCAACTGCTGCTTTCCTTGCCGCCGCAGTGTTCTGCACGCCTTGGGAAACTAGCTGCCCAGCCTCTTGCGGAGTTTCAGCCAAAATCTGACGCGCTGGATCAAGTCCCTCTACCAGCGCATCCTTCGAGTCCTGCAACTGCTTCGCCCGCTGCGCCGTCCAAGCCTCGGTGCCTGGCACTGCATTACGAATCGCCGCAGCTTCCCGCTGGCGCAATGCTAGATCGTTAGCCGCCTCTCCCTTGCTCAGGGTCACTCCAAACGGAGCTTCGGGCAGTTCAACGGGCTTAGGAATGCCCTTCGGCACCGGCAACAAGAATGACGCGCCGATTTCTGCTGCTGTTCCAGCCGCAGGGCTTCCAGTAGCTTCGGCAATCGGCCTGCCAACGATAGTATGCAACGGAGCATTAATCGGCGACGTAACGTAGCCAAGGCCGCCAAGAGCGACGTTGCCCAAGCCCTTAGCAACTTCCAACGGCTCGCCAGTTTCGATTTGCGAAACGCCCTGGCCCATCTGGCCAATGGATTCCTTCACCATCTTCTGATAAGTTGCAGGAATGCTCGTGATCGGCTCAATGGCTTTCGCCAGAGGCGATACCTTGTCGCTTGGGTCCGCGTCGCTCGGCAAAACGAATTTTGGTTCGTCCGCAGCCGCTTCTGGCGGCGTTCCGTTTACAGGAGGCGCAGTCGCAGTTGCCGGTGGAGGCGCGGCAGGAGCGTCGCTCGGCAGAACAAAATCATCGTCGCTCATTGCTGCGGCTCAGTCAGGAGCGTATCGGCGATGCCATTGCCATATTTTCTATTGATCGCCGCAATGGCCGCAGGGTTGTCACGATGAGCAAGTAACGCGGCCCGGTCCCGCGGATCCACAAGGCCGTTTGCAATCGCGCGCCTTGAATAAACTTCCGGCGGATTAGCCCTGTTAAATTCAATCTCAGCCCCAACCGTATCGCCGCCATGGGTCCGCATATAATCTCTGGCAAACTGGTAGTAGTCAGCTTGCCGCTGGACCTGCTGTTCGATAGCCGAGGAAACCAGTCGGAAGCCTGTCGGCGTATTTTCGGCATTAGGCACCGAACTGGTCGCCTGCTGGACGATCATCATGGCCTCGCGGGAGCCGAGCGTCCGGGCGAGTTCAAAGCCCATTTGCGTCGTCTGCTTATTCAGGCTTTCCCAGCTTCCAACGGTCTTTGGGTCGAAAACCGGATTGGCCCCAAGCGTCGCGGCAATCGAGTTGATGGTCTTGGCCAGACCGACGCGGGCTGATTCGCCAGTGCCGGTAGTCGACCAGCCAGCCGCATTAAGCTGATCGGCATCCTGCCGCATGATGCCCAGCCGCATTTTAATGTCTTGGGCATTGGCGTAGGCATCACCAGCCTTTTCGAACTTCTTGGCCGCATCCTTCTGCATTTCCTCAATGGCAGGAGTGACCGACGAGGATACGCTGCCGTCTGGATTGCGGATCAGCCGGGGGGCAAATTCGCTAGGCTGGCCCAATGGGAGGACATTAGGCGGCGTAGGAGCGGCTGGAGCGGCAGCGGGGGCACTTGGGGTACCCGGCGCGGCAGGCGTACCAGTGACGCCCGGAAGCCTGCTAATGGCCCAATCCTGAGCCGCCCGAAGGGCAGGACTGGTATCCGCACCAGTTGTAACCACCTGATTCGGAGCGACCGCTATTGGCCTGCCGCCCTCTCGGATAGCCGCCTGAGCAATATCGTAAGGGGCTTCGGCCTCCTTTTTGAGACCAGCGGCCCTAGCCGCTGCTTCTGCGGCACCCGGAACCGGAATGACGTTCCCATTCTGATCGGTTGTGATTCCTTTGGAAATCATCGTCTCGTACAGCGACATCATCTTTTCGCCAGCCGACTGGTAAGCCGGGACGCCAGATCGGATATACCGCTGTGCCGTGGCGAGGAGATGGTTGGGATTCATCACTGGCGTATTATTCGCATCCACCGCCACTGGACCCTGCGGCGTCTGTCGTATCGCCGCCACGTTGGACACGGCCTGTGTAGCTTGATGTAAAGTCGCTACCGGGTTTTCGGCAGGCGCAATGTTCGGAGTTGCGGCCTGTGGAGCAGGCGGCAAAACAGACGCAAGGCCAGAACGCGGAGTAGCGGTTACCGTCCCGGTATCCTCGTCCCGCATCTTCGTCAGCGCATCAAGATTTCTTGCCTCGGTCTCCGCTTCAATCGACAGCTTCCGAGCCTGAGCGTTTATTACCTTCTCGTTCATTTCCTGCTGGCGCTCGGTCGTATAAGTCTGCGCACCAGCCAGTGCACCTTCACCTAGCGCAACGCCCGGAAACGGTGATCGAGAAGCGAGCATTCCAGCACCGGCCGTGATTAGCGCGGGCCAGAGTTTGGAATTACTCGACCAATCAATACCTGATGTTGGAGCAACTCCCTGCGGCGCGGAGACCGACACGTTACCTATGTCTAGCGGTGCACCGGAAGTCGCTGCATTGATGGCCATTATTCCCGGCGCATTTGCTATGCCGTTTTGGTTAGCAAAGGCCAAAGCATGCACGCCATTGAATCTGCTATCCCAAAGATTCGTAAATTGACCAGCCGTCATTCCCGGCGCACCGCCATTCTGCACGACCGCATTGTGACCGACGATGCTTGATGCTGGCGCATCGGGATTTGTCAACAGAGCGAGCGCGCCATTCGCCCCCTGCTGATGAGCTAAATACAATTCAGCAGCAGTCGGATCGCGACCGAGACCAGCGCGCAATGTCTGGAAATTATCACGTCCCAAGCGACCAGCCGCATCCGTACTAGCTACCGGATCTGTAGGATCATCCAAACCATATTGCCGCGCTGTGCTCGGTATGAATTGGAATAGCCCGGTTGCGCCAGAAAATTCGTTCCGAGCGTCGGGATTGTAGTTGGATTCAATCTTGGCGGTCTGCGAAAGATAGCCGGGAGGCAAACCGTACTTCGCCTCGGTCTTGTCAAACAACGTCGGGCTGCGACCGCTTGCAACTTCATCTGGCATTGCTGCGACATCCGCCGCGATTGGCCGAGACTGAGGCAGCGGCACATCAGTCGGCGCGACACCGGCATTCGGCGGCGGCAATACGATGGCGTCACCCGTGGCAGGATTGACGACGCTGTTCGACCAAGACGGCATATTGGTCACGTCGCCAAATTCTTGATTAAAGTCTGGCGAGCCACCATCGGCATATCCCTTCGGCATCACGATACGATCATGCGTCGGCAGATTGGCAATACCGCCAGAAGCATATCGTCCGACCGAACCGCCGCGGTGATAGATGGCCTCGCTCGAGGAAGGCGGCGGAGCTACACCTTCAGGAATAGGCACGATCGTTCCAGCGGGAGACGGCGTAAACGTGCTGCCGGGAGGCGAGATATTGGTCGGCTGGTTCAAGCCTAACTGAATCTGCTGACCAAGCTGACCGATGCCTTTTGCCTGCTGGGCGATGCTGGGTTGCTGTTGTGCACCGAGGTTTGGCGGATAGCCCGGAGGGCCGCGGCCATGCGCCGGCTGCGAGGACGGCACATAGTTGACGCCGCCAGTATAGGGCAGACCGGATGACACAGGCGGCAGACTTCCCGGATAAGGCATGCCACCGGAATGCGGCGCCCACGGATAAGCCATTGCCACACCGCCACCCGGCGCAAATCCCGGAACGCGATTCGCTACGCCGCCACTGGAGCGGCGGATCGCATCCTCAGTCGCACGATCATAATCGACATGCTTCCAGCCGCCGATCTCGCGGATGGCATCAGGATGATGCTTCTGCACCTCCTGCGCTATCAAACCGATCCGGGTCGTCGGATCGCCCTTGTAGTTGAAACGATAGATCGTCTGACCATCAAAAAGCTTGCCGATCCTGCGGATGTTTTCTTTCGCCCGGCGATCAGAAAGAGCGCCGAGAGCGGGAAGATATGAAAGCAATCCAGCCTGGCCACCTAACCCGGTAGCAAGCGTGCCGAGGCCGGCAATCTGGCTGATCGGATTAGGCGGCGGCCCGACCGTCTGCGACGTGCCGCCCATCAAGCTCCCAAGACCGCCAAGCTGGCTCGCTTCCCATCCCGTCGCCTGAAACGGATAACCAAGCTGAGCAAGGTATTGCTGATAGGCAAAGGTGTCGGCCGCCTGTTGGGTTTGCTGCGCCGTTGTGCCAAGGCCGAATTGCTGGCCGGCACCGGTCAAAGCTGCATTCTGACCGGCCACGCCAAGACTACCGACCGAATAGGCTCCGGACGCCAAAGCCTGTTGCTCGGTCAATGCGGTATTGACGCCTTGGGTATAGCCTTGGCTTTCCAGTCCGGCGATGACCGGGGCCTGGGCAAGCTGTTGCTGGTTCGCCAATTCGGCCGCTGCAATGGCTTCTCGATTACCCCCCATCGCACCTTGCGCGATCGCATTGCCCTGAACTTGTTCCTGCTGCTGTGCGTTCTGATTGGCAAATTGAGCCTGCGTCGCATTGACTACTGCTGCCGTGTAAGGGTTCGTATATTGCGAAATATCCGCCGCAGTAATTGGTTGTGCCGCCTGCTGCGCCATCGTCTCCGCAGTGTTCACATACGGAACGGCATAACCCGCGTATTGATTGGTGTTGGCGATGCCGGTGCGCTGCTCTGGCGTAAGCGGAGCCACACCTTGACCAGTGAACGCCGTGTAGGGTGTTTGCCCGATATTCTGGATGGTCGGGATGACCGAGCTATACGCCGCCATTGCCGCCGGGTTAGCGGAGGTGGTTTGCGTGGTCGTGTTTTTGTTAGTCCCACACATTAAGCAGCCGCCCCGTTTCTCTTAGGAGCCGCCCAAGTATCATCTATCTCGCCGAGTGCTTCCGCTGCTTTTCGGAGAAGCGGAGCGATATTCTTGCGCACAGTATCAAAGTGGACGCGCTTATCGTTGCAAGTTTGAGCCCACTCCCGTAGTTCGTTTCGCAGCTCACCATGATCTTCCAGCGGCTGTGGCTTCCATTCGGCATTGTGAACAAAAAACGCTCCGGCTGGCTGCCCAAGCAAGCGGCGGTAAAGTCTGACTTTCCCAGCCATCTGTTTGTTGGTGATAATCCCAGTCAACAGCGGGCAACCCATCTTGTTGGCAAGAGACTTGCCAAACTCAATCAATGCTTCTGCATTTCTTGAACGACGAAACTCTTTGTCGACAAAGTTCCAAAGCTCGGAAAGATGCCAATCATCACTGTAATAATATTCGTTTATGCAAAGACACGTCGAGGCTTCTAAATCGCCTACTGGTCCGATCACTCCAACAATAGTTCCCTCGCGATTGAAATACCGCCGCAACTGATCGCGCACCTTATTCTCGTTTAGCGAAAACAGGCCATTTTCTTCCCAGAGACGGCGAGCCATCGCCATCACGGCTTCCTCGTCCGCCGGCTCCGCAAGTCTGACTGTTGGCAGTTCTTGCGCCATCAGTTCGGCTTACCTCCATCGGCGCCGTTGCTGTGTATCACCTTCTCGATTGCGTCTGTGATCGCCGTCTCGTTGTGCCGCGCGGCGGCCATGGAGGCCAAAACCTCAGCCAGCGCATCACGCAACTGGATAGCGCACGGCTCCGTCAGGCGCAGACGCGAGACGATAGTGGGGTCTGGCGCGATGGTTGTGCCGTCAGAATCTGGTGTGAATAGGAACACGCCTAAACAGACGTTCAAGACTCCTTGGGCATACCCTCGACCAAGCACAAGATTACAAAACGTGACGCCAACTTCGTCTGCCGCTTTGATAAACTTTGGTTCTTTCATAACAGCATTCCTCTTTCCCGCATGAAGTCTACCGGATCTTTCGCACCTTTGCTTAAGTTGCAAGCCTCACAGGTGATCTGCAAATTTTTTCTGTCGTTGTGTCCGTGACGGCACGGAATATTAGTGAAAAAGAATCGCAATCCTTTATCACCAGCCTCTTTACGAGAAATAACAACATGCTTAGTCTCATCATCAGCCATTTGAACCCCCTGCGGTTCATTTCGGTTAGAGGTTCGCAGGCGCAGCACACGCTTGCGAACCTCGTTGATTCATATCATTTTTTCGCTGGCGGTGGAAGTTTCCGCAAAGTCTTGATTTCCTTTTTGCGCGTTTCCATTATCCACTTATCCAAGATGGCGTGGCCTTTCTTCAGGCTCCCAAATTTTTTGATGATGAGTTCGGGAGGGATGATGACCTCGCCACCACTAACGTTCACGTCGACAAGACCGCGTTTGTCTGCGCCTCTCGCGCCGCCTTCGCTCGCGTAGTGCATGCCATTACCAGCACTGCCTTGCATCAACCGATGGCCCATGCCGAACATTCTGGAAACAATCGCCATACCCGCATTCGTGTTGCCTTGACCCAGAGCAGAGACGTGGGCGGCCGGCAGGACGTAGCTCGACGAGGGAACCTTAATTGGATGGTTGTCCCGCCTGCCTGGCACAACCGATAATACCGGACCAACATGGAGATTCCTAAACTCCTGCCGCTGATACGGCGGCGGCCGGAGATTAGCGCTCTTGGCGACGTCAAAGCCGCCCATTGCCCGATTAGCTACTCCGCCGGTATTGAGAAGCTTTTGAGCGATTGGATTGGCGGGATTGAGATTCTGCTGCACAACTCCGGGTAGGGTGGATTGCATCGTAGTTGAAGTAGCGGCCGCAGCCGGATTCGTCCCGGGCGCAGCCACTCCGGCAGGAGGCGGCGCCGTCATTGCCGTTGCCGCGGTCGAGCTCGGTGCTGCTGGATTGCTTGAGTTTGGCGTCGTGCTTGGTGTGCTGGTTGTCCCGGGAGAACCTACGCCTGCTCCCGCGCCTTGCTGAAGTGCGGCTATAATTTGTTGAACCGCTCCACCATTGTCAAAGTTTGCTACGCCGCCAGTGGCGCGACCAGAACCGCGCCGCTGAGTTTCAAGCGCGATTGCGATCGCCTGTTTGCGAGATTGAACGTGGGGAGACTTTCCAATCTCACCCATCAAGACGTGCATATTACGCTTGAGGGCACCGGGGCTGGATGAATGTTCAAGCGGCATGACTGTTGCTCACAGGGAATATTGCTTCTTTTACCATGACACCGTGCGCAACCTTCGCCCCAAATGCCTTGTGGCAAGAGTAACATAAAGTCCGTCCATTTTCGAGAGAGTATCTAAGTTCTGGGAAAAGCGAGAATGGCTTAATATGATCGGCGTTCAAAACGCCGCCTCTGATGCCGCAAATCGTGCATTTGTAATCGTCGCGCTCGAACACAGCTACGCGCCAACGCTCAGCTTGCCTTGATTTTCTAGCTGCTTCGTTTTTCGTCGTTACACCGCCGCGCCAAAACGGATGATCTGGACCTCTTAATATTTTTTTATTTGGTGGTTGAGGTATTTTCCCACCGAAAGCAGCCATTACTTTACGGCCAGTTTCACGACGTGCTGCAATAATTTCCGGCCGAGTTTGAACTTCTTTGATAGCGCAGGATCGACACCGTATGCCATGATTATCTATCCTACGCAGCCAGCTACACCCACAATCAATACACGTTGCCTGAACCATTATGCGGCGTTCATTTTTCTTATGGCGCTCTCCTCCTCGCCAATTAGGATGCTCCTTTCCTCTTAACACTTTTCTTCGGCGATAAGATTCCTTAACCTCAGGTCGCGAGCTAACCTCTTTCTGAGCGCACGACAAGCATCTACCTTTCCACTTTCGGATATTGCTTACATGCATCATCCAGGTATGACCGCAATCGGAACAAACGACTTGCCGTTTCTTATCTCTATTTGCCTCTCTGTTGCAGACACGAGAACACTCACAGCAGAGAGAACCGCTAGTCCATCGCAACCCCGAATGACCATAAGGACACGGACGACCTTGATATTGCTTCAAGCCAGCTGCCAAGGCAGCATTCCGCGCTTCAATTGATTCCCGTCTGACCGACATCACTTACCTATGATGGTCCACGCTGTCCCGTTAAACCAGCAAAGATAGGGCGTTGAATGTCCGCCCGAGGGGCTGGTCCCCCAGCTCGCTCCCGACGCCCCGTCCGTAATTCGTGCGATTGTACCTGCACTTGGGCTGCTCGGCAATGTAGCTACCGTATAGCTTTTAATCGGGATGACCGCCAATGCCTGTACGGCGGCGATTAGTACAAGCATATTCTGGTTGGCGGCCGAAAGCTGGCTGGTTACGCCCTTGATCTGCGTTGCTAGATCGGTACTACCGGCTGAGCCTTGGCCTACATCGTTTGCGGCCATCGTTAGCGTCTCCCCGCTGGAGCGTACCGGTACTTACACGAACCAAGGCGCCAAAAGCTGCCAATGTCCGCCGATTCCATCGTTATGCTCATCAATCGCCCACGAAATCTAACGGACAGAAACTCAGTAGCAGATGTGCATGTGTACGGCCCGAAAACCGTTGGCGTATCGCCTGGATAATTGAGCACGTTAAAGCTTAATTGGATTTGCGCCGATGTCGCTCCATCAATCGTCTCCCAACGAAAGTCGGGTATGATCTGGTCGACGAAGACGTAGTCCTCGCTCTCCGCAAGATAAAAATATCCGGTGGTGAACGTAGCCACCAGTGGGTTACCGGCGGCATCCGCCGTCGTCTCATGCTGATAGACAATGCCATTGGACGCCGCACCGATCGGCATGCCAAGCACGCTCTGATCGAGCCACGCCGAACGCTGTAGCGCATTGGCAGGTCCGTAATCCCATGGTGCGCCCGGCTCGAGAATGTTCATCTTGACGTAGCTGTCACACTCGCCCGACACGCTCGCAGCACTCGGATAAAGCCATCCAACCTCGTTGTACGGCGTATTCGGCATTGCCCGCACGTTCTGCAAAAACTCACTGTTGATATTCTGGAACACCTGATCCCAGATTGGGCACGGGATGATCGAGGCACCATTGCTCGTATAGGAACAGAAATTAGTGCGGTTCATCCAGTACAGGCTTCCCCAAACCGCCTGAATCGAATGCGAGGACACCGCTCCCATGCCGGCTCCGACCTTGTTGAAGCCGAATACATTGGGCGGTCCGATATAGTTCATCGCCCACAAATCAAGATCGGTGATGATGATGTTCTGATTCGGTGCCGCCAGACCGGCCATAATCATCGAGCCGGTTGAAATGGTATAATTGCCCGCTTGGTCGGATGCCTCCGCATTCCACTGGAAGAAATTAGATACGTCACACCACGATACCAACAGCGGCTGCTTCTGCCAGCCGATTGCCTGGTGGATCGAGGAGCCATACGCCACCATGATCTGCTCGGACATCGAGATAAACATGCCATTGTTAAACGGCGGAGCCGTCGCAATAACCTGTGCATTCTGAAAGCCCGAGGTAGGATCCCAGTAATAAAGCGCGCCGCCGTAAGGATTGGCGGCAAGAATCTCGCCCCAGTTGTCAGTCGTCCAGTCTGATGCCGTAATTTCGGTGCCGGTCTGCACGCCTTGGACGGACCCGGTGCCATAACCGCCCAAGCCATAACCGCCTAAGCCATAGCCCGTACCGCCAGGCGATGGACCTATGGCGATGTAGTAAACCAACTGCGCCTCGCCGCCATTCATCCCGAAGGTAGAGCCGGCTGTGGCAAGCGTATTGGTCGTTATCGTGAAATCATTTGCATCCAGCACCGCATTGACGTCGTAGCTCCCCGTAATCGTGACGCCATCTGCCGTGGTTGGAATGGCAAAGACCACAATATCCGCAGCTTCAGAACCGGAAGCCGCCACTACGCCGTTATCAATGAACGTGACCTTGACCGAATTGCTGCCGTTTGTAGTGGTGAAGACCGGCACGCTGTTGAAGACGATACTGTCTCCCGAACCAACTCCAGGAGCGGCGACGTTCTGCGATAGCGTAACCGTGGTGCCGCTGACGTTCTGGACTATCGTATTGGCCGGAATCGCAGTCGGATTGGTGAGGTCGAAGGCCACCATGCCGATGGTTATCCAGCTTGGAGTTCCGCCGGGATACTGAAGGATTTTGCTTCCCGCGCCGGTCGAGCCTCCCGTGGTTGTTGGGTTAGATACCGTCGCTGTGGCATTGGTCGGAGCCGTAATCTCGTAAGAGCTCGGCCCGGTAACCTGCGTAATCTGATAGAGGCCATCAAGAATAAGACCGCCAATCGAAACCGGCACATTGAAAAACACCGCATCATCTACAGTCGGCCCATTGGTATTTGGATCGACAATGGTGACGACAGGACTGTTTATCGTCGTCGACATATTCGGCGGGAAATTGGAAATCAGTTGCTGCGGCGTGATGTCCTGCAATTGACCATTGGTCAGGACAATCAGCTTCGCCGTGGTTCCTACCGAAAGATGCTTGTTGTTGTTGAGGTCTTGCCACGCATGGAGATCGCGCGGCAGGCCGGCGATTGGATAGGGATAGTACGGTGTCCAGCCGCCGTATTTTTGCACCAGACTATCGCGGAAGCGGATCAGGCTCGACGACGAGAAGCCCGCACGCAACAGCAGCGGCGTGCGCAGAACGTTGACGCCCGGCACTAAGGTAACCGAGCCTTCCATTTAATTTGGCCTCGCAAACTCGCCATGAGGCCGATTAGCAGCATCCACATACGCATGATGAGCCGCAATCTCGGTATCGAAAAGTCCCAAATGTATCCGTTTATTCTCGTGTTGTATGTTTGCGAGCCATTTCTGCGATGCTTTGTGCCAACTCACGCCCTTAAATTTCGAACTCTTCGGTCTAGACCATTGTTTCCGGTTATGCTGATTTTGCGATTTTGTCGCGGCACGAAGGTTATCAATTCGATTATCGTCTCTAACACCATTTTTGTGATCGACTTCAAATTCAGGCCATTCACCAGTCTCAAAAAGCCAAGCTATCCGATGTGCCTGATAGACTTTGCCTCGCAGTTCAATCTCGCGATATCCTTGACCGTTTTTGTGACCTGCTTCAGCGCCGACCGAACATCTGCGTGCAGGAGCGGCCCTCCAATAAAAAAGGCCAGTCTCCGGTTCGTACCGAAGCCAAGACATGAGTTCGTTGCGAGTTAGACTTTCAGCCATGGCGATAAATTTATGTCTTCACTAATGGTAAGAAGGAAACGATTGTCGGCTGGACGTTCCCGGACGCGCCACTAAAAGCATTCCGGACGGTAACTGACGTAGTGATGTTGGCGTAACCTGTCGCGCTATTCAGTCCAGATCCACGGATGACGGGGGCTATGCCTGCGCTATACGGCGAAACTGAGGTGGTAAGTCCGAGATCATGTTGGTGCCCGCTATCTGTCGAGGTCGCAACAGCGGTATGGTTATGCAGTTGCGGATTATCATCGCCGCCGGCCGAGGCCATCGCACTGCCGTTAATGCCACAAACGCTAGGACTCAATCGGCCCGTGCCGACACCATCATAGCCGACTCTCGCCCGCGCGAGCTCGTCCGGCACGGCAAAGGTTAATCCCGGTGTGCCTCCGAAGGCGTTTCCGAGAACTGAAGCCAGCGCCGGATATGTTGAATTGTTGTAAACTGCGCCGTTCTTGATGAGATAAGGAATGACCGTGCACAGCAGCATCCACTTGGGATAATAGGTTGCACCCTGTAAATCATATGCAGTGCCCGGGTCTGGCGCGTTGACAAAGTCCATATTCGTGCCATCGTTGAAGACGTGGCACTTCTTTCCATAGGGTATCCCAATCGCATTCCCAGCCCCGCCGCTCAGCAGTTGCACGCCATGCGTCGTCGGTGTGCAAAGGTTCTGCACAATGAAGAAGCCAGCCCGTGGGAAAGTAACTTGGACGTCACCGGTAAGCACTCCGGTAAAGACAATCAGCGAGCTTTGCGATTGATACGGTCCGCTCCAAGCCGCTCCGCTATTCGGCGGCGTGCTCAGCGTCACCGGCCCGCTCGATAGGCTGATCGTCGCTACGTTGCCGAAGAGGCTGTCAATTGCTCCAAAGTTGGCATTATTGGGCAAATCCCAGGTGCCCACGTCCGAGCCCCTTGTCGGCTGGTAGATTTGGATATTGGCTGTCTGTGGATCTGCCACGGGTTATCCTTCCTAAGCGCGCGGCGGCGTGGCAATCGGGTTTGGTTGTTTTGGCGTCCAACCTTGCGACTGATACCGTTTGCGCATTTCCTCAGTGTTTGCAGATGCCCACAAATCCTGATAGTGTTTTGACCAACTCGACGAACCTTGCGGATCGTCTGTAAGAGCGCCGAAGTCTTTCAAATAGCCATAACCAAATATGAGAGATTCTGCTAGGAAAAGGTCCGGCAGATACAAACTCAAATAAGTTTGCGGGTTAGTAGCACTCAATGGCGTTGGTCTAATTGTCCCGATAACCTCCATCGTGTATGCCGCATCTGGAGGTGGCCCTACAATGATTGTCTGGTCCGTTATCATCGCGTAGTATTGCGGGACCGATGGCGTTGTTGTTGCCGTCTCGTTGCCCCACATCCAATCGATGAACTCGCGCGAGGTCGGCACAAGCTGAACGCGATTGCTGGAGTTGAGCGGATAAAAGACATTCATGCTCTCAGTAACAACAAACCGTCCTTGGTCCTGAGGTAGCGTGAAGCTGCGACTATTAGGTGTAAGAGTCGCGCTGGAATCTACAATTACAGAATTTAAAATATCTAATTCTCTGAGGATTCTTTGCTCGGAATCGTCGATCACATTCGGCAAAAATGTTTGAAAATTCGGGTCATTCTGAGGAATGACCAGCATGTTGGCCAGCGACTGAACGTATGTCGTATAGGTAAGGCTCATATAACTTCCCGATAAATAGGAAAGGCCGCCACGTTAGCGACGACCTTTCCACCCCTATCAGACCGGAACTCACCAGAACTCACCCGAGCTAACCATAACCGACCTGATCTCACCGCATCTCGTCTCACCATAACAAATGTTGACGAGAAAGAAATTTGGCGAGGATGCGCCGGACGGCCTCGGAACGGGTAGGCTTGTCCTCTTGAGTTTGCCTCCATTGATCGATCGCACCGCGTAATTTCACAGGCAATCTTATCGCGGTCACAGGGTCTTGACCTGTCTGCGGCCTTCCTCTTTTTCGTACTACAGGTATTGACCCCATAGCCTATTTGTAATACACTTATGCCGCTGAAACAAGACGGCAGAAGATGACCTACGAAGAATACATCCGTTCGCCGCAATGGCACGCAAAACGCGAACTTGCCCTTGCAAGGGACGGATTTCGTTGCCGAGCATGCGATGCAACCGAAAATCTTGAGGTTCACCATCGGCGCTATCCCAAAATTCTTGGCACGGAAAAAGTAGACGATTTGACAACGCTCTGCGGCGGCCAAAACGGCTGCCACATGGCCATCACTAATCTCCTTCGATCTCGCAGACATGCCTTGGCGACCATCGAGGCTTCCACAACAGTCCGAATCAGCATTGGACGCATAGAGGTATCTCATGAACTACAAGAACCTGAAATTTCGGATACGCAGCGTTGCACCCCTGCTCATGCACAACGGGCAACTGGCGGACCCACTGAACCACCATGTGAAAGAAATGCGCAAGATTACGAGCAAGCGGATCAAAACTGATTCCGACTTGGAACAACTTGCCAAGCTGGAATGGTTCGGCTCGCTTTACATCAGCAACGGCGTCCCATGCTTGCCTGGAGAACTCGTAGAGGCGACGTTTGTCAACGCCGCCAAAAAGACCAAACGAGGCCAACAAGCTAAAGCCGGCATAATTTCGGACGGCTTTTGGCCAGTTGAATACGATGGGCCAAAAGACTTGGAAGAAATGTGGAAAGATGGACGGTTTCGGCTCACTACCGCCGTTCGCGTATAGCGCAACAAGGTTATGAGGACACGACCGATCTTTCGACAGTGGGAATCCACTATCCAAATCGACTACCTGCCGGATCAATTGGGCGTCAACGAGATCACAGATATCGTCGCCATCATGGGACGATTGATTGGCTTCGGCGATTGGCGTCCGCGTTTTGGACGCTTTGAAATCGTCTCTTGACCGCATCGCCCCACGTCACCCTTAGCCCCGCTTATTCCTCGATCTGCATGGGAACCATGCGGCCGACCTCCTTAACCACGCGAGGCCGCACGCGGTCATCCTCCCGCGTCATCTCGCCCTTCGGCGTTTTGCCGAGGCGCTGTTCGGCTTCCCGGATTTGGCGGTTGGCGAGTTGCTCATTCTCGGTCCGGGCCTCATCGGTCAACTCTTTCGGCCGCTCCATGAGGATCAGGCCATCCTTGATGATGTGCGGCTTGTCGTAGCCCGGAGGCAACGGCACCCAATCCGGATGCTGCCGCGGGTCGACGGGCAACCAGCCCTGCTCTTCCATGCGGGAGAGATAGAACGGATCATCGGCGCCGACGTTGCTGAAGCGCTTCCATTCCACCGATACGTCGGACGGAATCTTATCGAGATTGACCGCATCGAACGGATTGACCTGGACCGAGGCGCTACGCTGCCGGGTGCGTTTCCGCGGCGCATCGTGCTCGGCTACATGCTCGGTTTCCCGGGCATCGGGCGGCGGTGCTGCCGCATGTTCCGGTGTGCGATCGGCATTGCGACGCTGACGCCGCTGGGCAACTGTCTCGGGTTCCATGATCTTTTCCTTTTAATATCCAACTCGGCCAATTTTTCCTTCAGCCGTAGCCTTCACAAGCTCGGCCGCATAGGTGCCAAAGGCCCGCTTGCGGTGTGCTGCCTCATCCTCGCCCTGCTTGGCCGGATAGGAGAACAGCGCGACTTCCTGCTGCTGCGGATTAAGCTGAACCCGCTGGCGCTGGCTCTGGCCGGTAGACGCAGACGGCGCCTCGCGCGTAACCGGCGCCGATGGCACCGCACGTTGCTGGGTCTGCCGCTGGACTGGTTGCTTGGTGGCTTGCTGGTGCGCCTCCTCGCCTGCCGGCTTGACATCAGCCGCAGCCGATACCGGCGCACGCGCGCCAATGCTTTCCTCGATCACCCTGAAATAATCCGGGGTATCTGTCGCAAATCCCTGTTCGATCGCCGCATAATGACCTTTCATCATCGCGGCGTTCTTTTTCGCATCGCCGCCGACTTGCACCGGAACACATTCAGGATGAGCCCGCAGCCACGCCTGAGAGGCCGGCGTGTATCCAGACACGTATTGCTCAAACGGTGAAAGGCGCGTTTCGACCTGAGTAGTCGTGCGCGTAGCATCTGCGGCCTGCCGCGCCGCCTTGTTCTCCAAGGCAACTTTATCTGCCTCCAACCGGTCGATCGCCGCGGCAAGCTTGGCGGCTTTGATCTGCGCCTTGGCTTCCTTCGCAATCTCGCCGGCTTCCTTGGCGTGGATGACTTCGGCTTCCACCGCCTCTAGTTCGCGGGTAGCCGCTTCAAGCCGCGCCGTGACGCCGTTCAACTGGCTGCTGGCGGCTTCCTCGACGGCTTCCTGCGCCCGCTGCTCGCTTTGCTGGGCCCGCTGTGCCGCTTCATTAGCTCGCAACCGCTCGGCTTGGGCGGTCTGCTGGGCGGCAATGCGATCCTGCTTTTCCTTTTCCAGCGCCGCCTTCAACGCATCCGCCGCCTCGTCCGCGGCATTCTTTGCCGGCGGCGCTACTGGAGTCTTTGGCTCAGGCTCCGGTGTCTTGGCCTCAGTCACCTTCGCCGGCTCGACAACCAGATCGCCGTCGACCTCGACCTCGATAACCGTGTCGTCCTCAATCTCGACTTCGCGTGTGCCAGATTCGGCCATGGCGCTATTTCCTTGCTAACATCATGATAATACACTAGATATAGCGAAGCCGCCAGACGTTCGAGCGCCCGACGGCTTCTCGCCAACACCAAACCCCAGGAGGTCTAGGTGGCTAATTCCCGTATATGCTCGGTTGAAGGTTGCGGCAAGCCGCACGAGGCACACGGCTATTGCCCGATGCACTACACCCGTTGGCGCAAGCACGGCGATCCACTTTACGAGGTGCCGCTTAAAAACTACGGGCCAATTTGTTCGGTTGAAGGATGTGAAAAGCCGTCCCGCGAACGAGGTTGGTGCAGCATGCACTATGCCAGATGGCTTACGCATGGCGACGTAAACTACGCAGGCAAGCCGCGTCCTAAAACCAAGTTGCAGAAGTTCATCGAAGAAGCCGTAGCATACAAAGGCGACGATTGCCTTTACTGGCCGTGGCCGACAAAGAGCCGACGCGGCTCGATCTTTGTTGACGGCCGACTGGTCAAGGCTCCGCGCTATGTGTGCACTTTGGTTCATGGCGAGCCACCAACGCCAGAATACGAAGCCGCCCATTCATGCGGCCATGGCTGGGAAGTATGTCTCAATCCAAACCACTTGAGATGGGCAACACCGATTGAAAATGCGGCCGACAGATACCTCCATGGAACAGATGCAAGAGGGGAGAACAATCCCGGTGCCGTGTTAACAGAAACCAATGTGCGCGAAATCCGAAAGTTGCTTCGGCGTGGCATGAAACAAAAAGACATCGGAAAGATATTTGGTGTTTCCAGAGGTGCCATCTTGTCGATCAATCTGCGCAAGTCATGGGGGTGGCTAGAAGATTAGGTCGGGAGCGGGAATCCTCATTGCGATGTCTTGATCTCTGACTATGCGGCAAAGTTGCCCGTTCACCACGATTTTTCTGCCGTCTACCGTATGAAGCGCAACCCAGTCTCCCGGCGAAACGGAATCGGGTCCGAAATCATATTGATCGTCGGATTTGAAAGCCGAATGGCCCAGCATCAGGACGCAGGCCGCCTTGCCTTGGAACTCGTCTTCTTTGATCGTGACGTCGGCCAAATGAATCCCAGATTTGGTAACTTTCGGCCGCTCATAGATGCCGACAAGGACGCGATTCCCAAACAATTCAAAGCCGGGCAAAACGCCTAGCTTCTTCATTCCGATCTTGTCGTAAATGACCTTTCGCGGATCGTCCTTCGCCTGCATTTCCATATAAGGCATTGTGGCGTGTTCCTTATTTCTTCGGTCCAAAGACCAATGTGAAAACGGCTGGCGGACCTTCGTATGCTTTCGTCTTGATGCCAGTAGCCGACGTCAGAGCAGCACAGAGAAATGCGCCGTCGCAGGATAATCCTGTACCAATCGGAATGTCGCGGTAAAGGAAACAATGGCTGAGCAGGTGCGCTTTCCACCCCGCTTCATTTAGCGCATCGACAATGTCCTCAGCCAATGGTCGGCAATCGGCATTGTCGCATTCAACCTTCACTTCCTTGCTTGCCGTGACGCCTTTAAGCGTCGCCACAAACTTAGCATATTGGTTGTCGTTCAGTTCGTACCAATGCCATTTCCTGTAGCGTTCAAGTTGGCGGTTATTGGATTGGATGGTCGTCATGTTCGACGGAAGATAATAAGCGCCGTTCTTGTCGCTGATCCAGTCATCGGCAAACGCCGAGCTAACGAGCACGGTGACGAGTAATGCTACGCCGAGAAACGCCCTCATCCGGCTACCCTCTTTGATCTGAAATTGTCTCATAAAGCGTGCCGGCAATATCATCGCATTTCTGCATGATGACGTTGCAAGCCTCGATAAATCCTACCTGCCCGCGATAGGCCGGATAATCCTCAGCCGCACCTTGGGCAAGTGAAACCATCCGTTCATCAATCAACTCCAACAAAATCGGATAGAGTTGCCGATAGAACGGATCGTGGATATCTCGCGGACCAGCCAAGATTACACCGCTTGCGCTTTGCCGGCCCCTTTGGGCTTCTCGCCGATCTTCTCCAATCTGCCCTCACCCGAAACAGCGCCAGCAGTCATGTGATGCTTCTGGCTCGGCAAGCGACCCTTCGGACCAGTGACGCCCTCGACATGGCCGCCCATGGCGCGACCTTCGATCGGCATCTTCTCGGCCTTGTTTGACCGGATCAAGCCTTCTTGCTTGAGCGTTTTCATAATCAACTGCTTGTCTTGGAGTTCGTCCGGGTGGTTGACCTTACCCCCATGCTTCCGCGGAGGCACGACCCCCGGAGGCACCGCACCGGGCGCCATCATCGGCCGAGCCATCGCGCCAGGAGGCATCCCAGCGGCCCCCGGAGGCATCATGGGAGGCGGTGGTCCACCAGCCGGTGGAACCATAGGTCCGCCCGGAGGAACGACAGGCGGCGGCCTCATGCCCATTGGACCGCCTCCGCCTTGGGGTGCAACGATCACATTTACATGCGTCGAGCCCTTATGCTTCGTCCGACCGCCGCGGGCACGGTTGGCCTGAGACTGATTGAGATTGGCTTCCTCGACCGGGGAATCCGCCGTTGTCGAGCCGCCGCTGTCCCGGTGATGAACCTTGCCGCCCCGGGCCCGCTTGACATGGCCGCCGCGCTTTAGGGTAGCCACCGGATTGGCTACCATCTGCTTGCGGCTGGCGCGATCGGCTCGAGAACGCGGGACTGTGGCATCCGCGCCAAGCCCTACCGCCTGCTCCGGTCCCTCGCCGCCCTTCATCCGCTCGGATGGGGCGAGGATGTCATTGGCCGGGCTTCCGACATATCCGTCCGTCATCCTGCGCATTTTGGCGTTGTGTGACTCGGTCGATTCCTTCTTATGCGGGTGCATAGCCTCAGTTCCCTCTTCTTACGCCGTTTCGGGTCTAAGAGGGAATTGGATCAACTTATCGCCAATCCCCTGCATGAAATAAACGTCTGATGCCACAACGGGGCCGCCATTTGGCGCGACCGCCGACAACGCAGCAAGTACAGATGCTTCAGCTTGCCGAAGATCGACCGGGAAAACCACACGTAAGCCGGAAGTATCCTTGGCCGTCATAGCGCATTCCATGAATGCTAAGACAGCCTTGTCCAAGACAGCTCGATCAATCCGAAGCATGTCAGTCCTTTTCCTTTGGCTCTTTCGGTGGAGTTCCGTCGCTCTGCTTGTACGGTGTCGTGACTTCCTTCTCGCCCTTCATGGCGCGGTCTAGCCATGCTGGCTTGTGCTTGTACTCGGCGTCTTTCTCGGGATAAGCCATCAGGCCGCCTCCGCTTTTGGCTTGTCTTGCAGCGAATAACGGCAACTATCAGCGTCGAACATAATCGCCTTAGAGCCGCCGTTCTCACGATAGAAGGTGATAAGTTCGTCGATGTCGTTCCAGTGCAGCGCGCCAAGCGCGTTCCGCGAAAGCCAGCGGACCGCAAATTCATCCTCGAACATTTCCACCGCGACAGTCGCGCTCATGTTACGCTCCTATACCCGACTTTTCGGCCCTTGTCATGGTGGCTCATGGAGCCGCAGGCTCTACTGGTTGTGTCGCCAATTGATGCTGACGCTCCAAGGCATTCTGATTGGCCTCGTGCTGCCGATCCAGATGGCCTTGGATCATTTCGTGGGCCCGGGCAACACCAGCCTGCCTAGCCTCGTGAACCCTGCCAGCATGCGCCTCTGCGGCTTGCTGCGCGCCCTGATTCGCCTGCGCCCGGTTCGCCGCGGTCGCCAAAGCCAGTTTATGAATGCGCTCCGCCGCCCGATTCTGATTGCTGATACCCAACTCTTCCCGCGCAGCCTGCTGATCGGCATTGTGGATTACGAGCTCGCGCGCCACCCCAAGTGAGGCAATTTTTTCCTTGCTGGCAATGGTTTGCGTGTCCGTGGCGGATTTAAGCTGCGCCTCTTTCGCTCTCGTCTGACTATCCGCCAATCGGGCTTCGGCAGCCAACAGCGTAGCTTGGGCAGTTATTGCACTCGGATCTGGCTGCGCTGCACCGGGCGGCGGAGCGGGCTTAAAGAATCTCTGACTGTCATCCACGCCCATAACCTGAAAGGCCCAGTCGTCGACTTCGTTCAGGTCTAAATTCGGATTGGTCATTGCCATCTGCCGCGCGGCCACGACCTTCAGATACCGCTCGGTCTGGCTCGAGGTGTTCGGATCGGCCGCCGGCACCAATTCACAATCGCTCAATGCCGCAAGGAATAGCTCCCGGTGCCGCTCTTCGGCTTCGTCCTCAGCGTCTACCACTGGCTGCTGTCCGGCTTCGGCAGTCAGTAGAGCCAATACTTTGCTTTTCTTGTTATGCCTCCAAAGGGCCTCTGGGTCTTCCTCCAAGAGGCTCTTGAGCATATCAAATTCAGCCCCTTGCGCCTGATGTAGTCGCTTATGAACAGCCGACATCAATTTCGTGGCCTGCTCAATCAGAGCAAGCGTAGTGCCCACCGGAGCATCTTGCCGACCCTCTCCGATCTGCAATTCCGCCGTTCCACCAACGCGCTGCGCTGTGGTGGCAATGTTCTCGATAAGCTGGATGAAAACCGCGCTCGGATCCTTGTACGGCAACGGCATTATCGCCTTGGAAATATCGTTTCCGACCGTATCGATCGCCATGCCGCCGCCTGGCGGAATGCGGAACTGGTTGGTTAATTGCTTGGCGAGGGATTTGAGATAGAGAAATCCGGGGAAGTTGGCGAACATGCCGGCGTCGATCATCAGCCGCCATGCCGCCGTCACAGCCTTGGTGGCATTGCCGAGAACATTCAGCAGGCCGATGCCGTAGAACCCCAAGCCTGGAATGAAGATGTAGGCGATGATACGATTGACGGCGAGGCAGAACGCATCGTCCTCATCCCAATTGCGGCGGATTTCAAGAATTTTCCGGGCTTCCTTGTCGATCGTCACCTTGTACGGCAGCGGCAGTCCGGTTTCCTTGCTCTCCAGTTTATGCTCGAAGCCCGGCAGGTCGTACTCGCAATAACACTCGTAGAGCTCGCGGTCCTGATCGGCGGTGTCGAGATAGGTGGAAGGCGCTATGCCTTGCGTCTGGTCAATCTTGATATCGACCGCATCGCGCGGTGCCGGCGTTCCCGGAGCGGGCAAGCTGATATCGCGGTAAACGCCCAACAGTTGCATACGCCGCAACACGCTTGGCCGCATCATGACGCGGTGGGTGACTCGGCCAGCACCGTCAATATCCGTCGCCGAGTTGCTGACGATTAAATCGTTCGCATCAATCGAGGCGATGACCGGACGTCGCTTGATCGGATCGTGACTGCCCTTCTTGAAGGAAATCCCGGAGAACCCGAGCATCAGCAGCATTCTATCCGTGTCGGGATAGTATTCTTTCGCTACCTTGGTCAGGTAATGGTTCAAATCCTTTTCGAGCGCTTGGGCCAGCCGTGCCGATAGCGAGTTCTCCTCGCCATCATTGCGGACCTTGACCGGCCCATCGGACGGCAAAAGCTCGCCGCGGGCATTCGCCTGAAAGCGCAGGACGGCCTCGAGCAGGAGCGGATGGTCGACGGTGGATACGCCTTCGGCCGGCGTGGCTCCCGAGGCCGCGGCGCCGCGGGGATTCTTGACTTGGAGGCCGAGCAACGAAATGCCGTTGCTCATATTCTCCAGCCATTCCTGGCGGCTTTGCAGATCTTGCTCGATGCCGAATAGTAGCTTCTCAGCCATGAGGCTGAGTTCGGCTTCGCTTAGTTCTTCCGCTAGATTGGCCTTAAAGCCCTTGTCTTCTTTGCTTTCTTGCGGAGGCGGACCCCAAGTAATCTCGACATTGCCGTCAGGAAGCGGGACTTGTACGGTATTGGTCCCGATATCGTAATCAACTGCGTCCGGGTCATCGCTGGAGAGGGCGACAACCACGTCCGACATGGGCATAGAGCGATCTAATTGGTAAACATTGCTCATTGCGTGGCTGCGCCGTTACTAAAGACCGAAAATTCCTTAGCGTAACGAAGCGAAGCTTGCCTGTAGGCTAAAGCTGCATCATCAATATTATTGAATAGTCCCAAACTGATCCTTCTTCCAAAGTAAATACTTGCTCTCCATTTTTTTGTTTTTGGATGCCAATCAACTCCAGTAAATCCACTCGTGTTGTTTTTCTTCTTCTTAACGTTGTGGTTTTGTTGCGATCTGGTCGCCAGCCGAAGATTGGCAATTCGATTGTCGGCTGTATCTCGATTGACGTGGTCTAGCTCTGATTCTGGCAAAACCCCATAAACATAGAGCCACGCTAGGCGATGCGCTAAATATCTTTTCCCATCAAGCTGAATATACCAATAGCCATTTGGCTTTAGATCACCAGCTACCTTCCCGGCAAACCTTTTGTTCCAAGTCTTATCGAATCTATTGGTCTCTACGCGATGCAGCCAAGTAAATATGCCGGTCTCTGGCTCGTAATTTAGTCGGACCTTTAAAGTCGGCGCCTCGGTCAAGTAATCGAACATTTAATATACCTTTGTATGGCCGCGAAGCTCATTCAGTCCCGCGCGAATCAGGCGCTATCTTACTGCTTTTGACTGGCTTCCGGTCCATTAGGCTCTATCCGTGGGCCGCGGCGGGACAAACCCAGGCGTTTAATAGTCTCATCAAGCTTGGTGTCGGCATTGCCGTCAACGCGGACTGACTTTGCTATGCTAAAAAGCATCTCCTTGTCATAGCACGCCGCCATCAGCGCGTGCCATTGAGCCAAGCATTTCAGCAAGAAAGGAAAGGCGTGCTTGACCTGATTGATATGAAGATTGTCGGCCACTGAGTTGTATGTAACGGCAAAGCCAAGGACTTCATTGCCAATTACGATACTCGTAGCATCGCTATCTTTGCGAACGAAAAAACCTTCTGGCAGCGGCGGCAACGCGGCCTTGATTTCTTCAACTGCCTTGTCGAGAAGCGACGTCATGGCCGCGCCCGCACGATGCTCGACATGGGCTTCGGGTTCACGATCTCGCCCAGCAGCCTAGCCTGTAGCATCCCGGCGCCGACGTACAGATCACCATGAAGCATTCCCACATAAGCATTCGCCACTCCGCGCTGCTGGCTTATTGCCACGATGCCACAGGCGGCGAGATTGCCGGCCTTGGCCTGCGCGAGAAATTCTTCCAGCATCTGAACGATGGGATTCTTTAGCTGCGGGATTGGGGGTAGATCGTTGGCCGCTGGTTCGCCGTTCATGCTCATTGCTCTTCCTCTCTCACCCCAACCGGCCGCTCACTCTCCGGCACAAAGTCGGCCCGGATGGCAGACCGCGGAAACACACTCACTACACCGGGAACCTTGACGGCTTCCTGTTCCGCCTCGGCGGCGGAATAGGCTTGGGTCTCGACCCAGTCTTCAATAACCTTTTTTACCCGGACGCGCCAGATGTTAGGGCGTGGCATTCAAATATCGTCCCTGCATTCCTGCTCGCAGTCCGCGCAACAAGTGCAAAACTCTGCATTATCGTCGTCGTTGATCTCCCGCTGATACGGGCATGAATGCGGCGGCAACGCATCGTTCGGCGCTTGCTCGCGGCCAAAGCGTCGACAGCGTTCACACTTTGGCATTTGGGTCACGGTCATCAGTCGTCAATCGATGCAAAAAACCTATTGCATCTCGATTAGCACCCGGACGAAGCCTAGCGGTTAATGGTTCATCGTAAGTCGGGCGCACGATGGGTAAGCGTTTACATTCGTCCTGCCGGACAGGACGGCCGCTAGGATGTTTTGGCGGCGTATTAATCTTTGTCGACATAATAAGATTTTACCTCATTAGACCCAGAATGACACGCGGCATCAATCTCGCCCTTCAGCCCCATCCGCAGTTTGTTCAGCCGCATCGCCTTAACGTGCTGGTCCGATGCTATCTCATTGTGCCGTCCGCCGGTAGCCTTTGGCACCATATCCTCAAGCACGTCAAACGTCTCGGCGTGAATGTCCACCAGCGAACTCAGTAGCTTTGATAAGCCTGGCTGACGAAGCAGAAACCGTCCCGCTTCCGCATGACGCTGGTATTCCCGCTCGATCAATGCCCGCTTTTCCGGGCCAAACCGCATCCGCTTCACGATCAATACCGCAAACCGGTCAAGGAAATCACCCGGCGTCAACGGCATCTTCACCGAGCAAATCGGCGAGGGATCATGCAGACGAAGCCGCCGCGCATTGGCCCCGTCTAGGATAAGCCCAATCAGCTCATCATGGTTGAGGTCCGTGATCTTATATTCCTCGACGTCGAAATCAAACCCGGCAAACTTCGCCACCGAGGCATAGGGGAAAGTATCCTTTGCCCAATAGGCCGGCGCTCGGCCGCCATCTATATCCGGTGTTGCCAAGGTCTTGCGACACGGCCATTGGCCGGTGACGAATACCGACATCAACCCGCATTGCGGCCCGATCACCCATTCGGTCGCGCACGCCTTCGCCAATAAATCATGCAGCCCAAGCTTCTTGTCGTTCACCCATACTTTGCGCCCGGCCGCATAAAGCGCAGCTACCAGCCGCGGATAGAAGCTCGGTTGCGTGTTCGGCCATGTTGTCGCTTCCACGATCATCACCGTATTCGGCTCAAACGGCGGCGCATTCGGTAATCGCGGAAGACTTAACGGCGCTTGCGGATCCAGCCCGAGCACCATGCGGAACATATCGGCGTGGGTTACGTCATGCTGTGTGGGAAGATGATCGAGCTTGATCCTGTTCCGGACCATACACGGATGCGCGTAGAACGGCTGGCCGTTGCCGATGATGTTCTCGTATGATCGCTGAAAAGCCTGGTTTGCCTCCGTGCCGAATGTGGCAATGTCATCGACGCGGTATCGGACGCCCTTGAACAGATCGACCAAACCGACATGGCCGCTTTTAATAACCAGTTCAACGTTGTCTGTCCGATGCTGGCGGCAGAAACTCTCATAGAGCGAAGCGACCAAGTAGACATCGCCCAAGCCTCCGAGAACTACGATGGTCTGCATCTGATTTATGGCGCGTAAGTTATTTCCGGAATCTTACCTCCGACTACGCGCTTGCAATGATCGCACATCAGATAAATGTCATCCATGTGGGTGACGCCTCCGCAACTTGGACAACGCGGTAAGTGCATGTCGCTGAACTCGCAAACGCCATCTACGTGCCATGTCTTACACTTACACTCTTCGCAATGAAGAATCATGTCTGCAATCATCTGGCTAGCGTCTCGCGTTTATGAGTTCTCAATGCGTGCTCACTCGGCGGCTTCTGGATAGCCAATTGTGGTGCAGGTTGATCGCTCCACAAATCGCAGTGCGATGCAGAGTTCGGTCGTGTTCGTGACAAAGCCTGAGCCAAGTAGATACATCAATTCCGGCTCAAACTGATCTTCGTTCAACATGAACACCACGTCCTTGCCTTGGCCGCAGGCGTAGCCAGCTTCCAAATGGGCGGAACGCCCACACGGCAGAACAAGCACGCAGGTATCGCACCAGTTAAGCGCGTCCTTGTCGAGCTTGAACCCGGACGCCGCAATAGGATGGCGCTCGATCTCGACGACGTATTTTTGTAGGGACCAGTCCTTCCATTCGCGATCTATGGCAGACCAGTGGAAGCCCTCGTTGCCATCGGCCGGATGCCGAAAGTCATAGACTTCGTGACCTTCAGCACGCAACGCCTCGACGACTTTCGGCTGTAGTTTGTTACGCCAAGACGATGCCACATAGATTTTGCGTTTCATTTTTCAGACCTCGCGTTAAGGAGCGGTTAGAGCGTGCTTTGCTATGGCGCGTCAGCGATGCCACCGCTGGCGCGGAGGTCCGCGTAGCTGGCCTCGTCAACGGCGCGATTAAGCTCAATCTGCAAAAGCGTCCCGACCACCGTATCTATCACCTGATACCAAGTTGGCGAGCTAGGCGTCTGGTTGCGAAAGACATTCATCAACTCGGTGAGTTCGTTCAAGCTCGCCATTTTGCTTCCTTCCTTGCGGCGACAAAGCTTGCAGCGGCCGTTGCCTAGGTTATGCTCCGCTTTGGATATTGGAGTATTGCAATCTCGACAAACGTGTCGCGGAAGATCGCTCGTTGCTTCGGCTTTTCTTAAAGCTTCGCCAGCGATCTTTCGACATGCTATCAGCCGCGCCGGTGTGTCTTTGTACTCACCTTCGCCCCAGCCGATCTTCTCGATGGTCCATAGGGCTCTCTCCATTAAAGCCTCACGGCTAGGAGTTTTGCCGTCCTTGTAAAGATGTGCCGCCCAATGTGAAGTCATCGGTAAATCCTAAGCGTTCCCGGTGAAGGCATGGCGACGGCGAAGTTCATTTAGAGCGCACTTTGCTAAATCGTAATGACGGGAGAACTGACCTCAGCCCGATCAGGCCAATATGGAAAACTGATCGCAGCCCGAGGTTCTGCTGCATCTATGTCATAGGCCAATTTGCCATCATGGAATCGCGAGTCTTTGAACACGGTGCCGCATCGCTTATTTTGGAAAACGCCGTCAGCGACCTTGACCCATTCGTCATCGGCGCCGGTCAATGGCGCAAGCGGCTTCCCAGCAATACACCGCATCAGAACCGGTGCGACAGCGTGGACAGCGCCTCCGCTGTCCCATTGACCGAAGAACTTTTCCAGTATCTCGATCATTACTCGGCTATCTTCTTCGCCGAAGTTGATTGCGGCGAGTTCGGTTTTAGCTTGGTCAACGATGCTCATAGTCCCTCCTCGCGTTTATAAGTCCTTAGAGCGCGCTCGCTCGATCTCGCGACGCGCTATTTCACGGCATTTTCTTTTTGACCATTCCCTTCGCTGACGTGGACCCTCTGCTCGTTCCTCGCGGCGAAGCGTCAGAAATGCCCGGTGGATCGGATCGGGCCACCGTTGTGTTTTCATTTCGGAACCTCACGATTCTCAATGCGGCGATAGCAGTCTGGATGATATTTCCTATGATCGACCTGAATCATCGGACCTTCGCCGAGCGGATTTCGACAAGCTGCGCATGGGATGGCGCTGATGATCGCTCCAAGAAAACACTCAAACCGCTGCACCGATGGCTCCGGCTCGTAATATCCATCCCTGTGCCTGCCGTAAATCATCAGAATTTGCCCTCGTCCTTACCTCGCTGTTTCACGCCGACGCGATGACTGGATCACAGAAACACATCGAGGCGACCGGCCTCTATATTGGCGATGGCCTCTCGTAGCCTCTGAGCTTTGTCAGCGGCCATGCGTTCTTCGGATTCGGCACGCTCTAGCCTATAGCGCGCCGATTGAAGCATTTTCGTCAGACTTCGCTTGGCGCCCTTGCGCAGATAGAAATTATCGCGACTCGAATTGGAATGGTTGAGGTTCACAATGTCCGCATCATCGTAGTAATCAGCCTGGTGCTCACTGGACTTTTCGAGGTCCGCGAGATTGCCCAAGTGCTCCAACGTCAACGCCGGCAGATCGGCTTCTGCAAAGGATCGACCGTCATTGCCGCTGCCCCAAAAGGTATCTCGCAGCCGACCATTCTTGACGACGGCTATGCAGGAACAACAATGGTAGCGACCCCATGAACCGTCGCGCTCAGGGTCGGGTTCGCGAAAGCGCCAACGATAAATGTCGCCTTCCCGCAACTTCTCTGAAACTTCTGCCATCGCTCGCCTCTGTTTCGCCGCCTCGCGTCTAAGCGATAACTGACGGGCGCTTTGATTTCATTGATCTGCGCACACACACTGCCTTAGAGCGCACCCATCGATTACCCGACTCCACGCCGCGCCGTTCCGAGGTCAGGATAACGTATTATCTCTTGATGCACGGACAAGTCCACTTCCTCAAGGTTAACGCGCCCAAGCCGATGAGGAATAAATCCCCGCCACTCTATCGTGCCTATCCGGTTGTCGCTCATTGAGCTACACGTCCCCGGCTTCCCTCAACAGGACCCGCAGCACTACGGGCGAGAATGTTCTTTGCACTATTGTGGTCACGGTCATGGACCGCACCACATTCATCACAAATCCATTCCCTTATTCGCAACCCTTTTTGACCTTTTGGGCCACTGCGCGCACCGCACGCAGAACAGGTTACGGTCGTAAAACTCTCGTTCACTTCCTCATAACCTACTGATTTGTATTTCAGCATGGTACGGAAAGTAGACCAACTAGCATCCAGCACGGACTTTGCCATCCGTGTCTGTGCAAGCTGCTTCGCATTGACGTTGCCCACGACGATTAGCGAGTATCGAGCCGCAAGCTCCGTCGAAAGTTTGTGTAGAAAATCTTGGCGACAGTTTTGGATTTTGATCCACAGACGCCGCGACTTTCGCTGGTTATTGGCGCGCTGAGATTTAGCTATTCGCTGTTCATATTGCCGATAATATTGCGGTGCTCCAATCCTGCGGCCATCGCTCAATGTGACGAATGATTTTAGACCGAGATCAATCCCAATAGCTGCATCTCCGCCAATCCGCTGCTCAACCTCAACATGAAAACAAACATACCAGCGACCCAAGCTATCTTCAACGAAGTAGCCGCCTTTAGCATTCTCAGGAAGCGGTCTGCCGCCTTCCCAAAATCGATATCTCTTACGAAAATAAGTAATAGTATTGCCTTCAATTTGACGACCTTGATTCTGAAATGGTATCCATCCCAAAGAACGTTTCGCACCAAAACTTGATCTGAAATTCGGAGCACGTTTAATCTTGTCTCGAGCAACAGCAAACTGCCGACAAACCTCGCCTACACTCTGCTGATTCAAATTCAATATTTTGCTGACTCCCTTGCAAAGCTTTTGTAGATCATAGTGAGTTGCCCATTTACGAGGCTTCTCACCAGCCCGATAGCGTGCTTGCACGTCAAGTTGTTGAGCACAGCAGTAATTCCAAACCTGATTAACAGCATAAGCATGTCGCCTCAGCGTCTTTTTGGCTGAGCGATCTTTGATGCGATATTTATAAGTGAGAATCATTTTGATGACATTAAGCGTCTGGCTTCTGACAGGTCGGAATAACGCATTATTTCGGGATGTTTTCCTAAGTCGATTTCCTCAAGGTATATTCGTCCTGATCGATGAGGGACGGCATAGATGAAACCGCCCCACTCTACAAGATTAGCTCCACCATAGGATTCAACCAATCGCGCCCGCGGCCCGCTATGCACAACATTTTGCGTGTGGCTGTTTACCCGGATCAGCTTCTTCGGCGGCCCTTTCGGCGTCTGCACCGCCGGCAGCACCACATCAGGCGGCTTGGGCAGAATAGCTATCGCTTCCGCTATTCTGCTCGGCTTGCGCTTTAATGCCGCCAATTGCTGCTCGTGCACCTCTTCCCATCGGTCGAGAACTTCCAGCGCAGCATCGTAAAACCCGCCATCCGGCGCAAACCGAACTATCCTCGCCCATTCGCCTTGGACCCGCAGCGATCTGGCCTCAGCCACAACCGGCCGACCATACCCGATCGATGTCACATACCGGACCGACGATACCAGATCCCACCACGGATATTGCTTAAGATCCAAGACTACACGCGAATACGGCAAGCGCCGATCCCGCTCGGCCAATGGCGTTGAATGCGGGATGACGTCGACCGAATGCCCGCGATGAATGAATTGGTCGAGCGTCTTGGTTCGGCGCCGGGTCAGGCTCCCGAAAAAGCAGAAATCATATCGCGGCATAACCTTGCCTCTTACCCTCGCCACGCTGGTCCGCGGCGGCACTATCGTCTTGAACCGCTTGCCCCAGACCATATCAATATCGGCCGCCCGAGGCACAAACCGCCTGATAATCTTGGCGGTATCCGGTGCATAGCACCATGCCGCTGTCATATACGGTGCACTCTCAATGAAGCACTCCGCCCGCTCGATCCAGTCGTCCGAGGTGCGGTAGTTCCAGACCACGCCTTCATCGGTAACCAATGTCGGCTCTTCCGTCACCAGCACAATCATCTGGTAGCCAGCCTCGGCAAGTGATTGCACCAGCCTTGGATTATTGGTTACTTCGCTGACGCCTTCGGAGAAGATGTTAAACCACGGCGGAGGGAGGAATATCCCGCGATTGACGGCAAATTCATGCCCCAATGCTTCGATCTGGTCGCGGAGATCGTCTACTTGATCGCCAGCTTGGGCATCGATCGAGAGCATGTAGCTGAAGCGCATTCATGCCTCTATTTTTGTTTACGGTATTTATGACGATTGGCCGCGATATTGGCCATTAATCGTTGGTCGTAGCAAGGACCGCAATAAGTCTTTCTATTATCGTTCAAGCGCATTCCGCATTTAGCACATTTTTTAGTAACAATTTTCGCACGGTTGCCCGCTTCAATCCGATGCCCAGCTTCCCATCCAATCGCTCTTGTCATTTTCAAATACCAACGGCAATCCTCTCGACGGCCTCTTCCCAATTGGTAGGAGATACCACGAAATGCCTGACGTCCGGATGGTCATTCCCTGCGAAGGTGGAACAATGGCCATACGGCATGGTTTCGGTCAAGCCAAAGAGATAAGGATTTGCCTTGCTCAATTCGCAAATAGCAAAGGTCTTGCGGCAAAAGAATAGCGCATCGCAGAGCACCGACATAACCCCACATTGCGGACCAATGACATGCTCGGAAGCATCGCACTGATCGAACAACTCCCGTAGCGACCATTCCGGCTCGACTAGCCTAGCGTCCATGCGCTTTGCCAGCGCCTCCCAGAATTGAGGCGGCAGATTTGGCCACGACCGCGACGTATGGATTATCAGCGTGCCACTACCCCGCACGATCCTTCGTGGACCGAACGGGACTTCCAGCGGCGCCCACGGCGAAAGGCCGAGTAATGCGCGGTACATATCCGCTTGGCTGACACGAGGCTTAACCGTCAGTTGGTCGATACGAACCGGTGTCCGAACGAAATGCGGGTGAACGTAGTAAAATCCGCGGTCGGCAATCTCGTTGGCATGGCTGAGTTGAAAGAACTGGCTTCCTTCCGCCGAGGCCACAACCTCATCGCTCGCCTCGTAATCCACGCCGAACATTTGCGGGATTGCGACCTGCGCCGATTTGACTACCACGCAAGCCTTGATGCTGTGTTCCTTTTCAAAGGCACGGACAAGACCGCAGATGAGATAAGCATCCCCAACGCCATATAGAGCCACGAGGCGAATCACGACAATCTCTTTCGCTTGGGCCGCACATTGTCCCGAGCTCGCTGACAAACTTCATGCCAGCAGCGCCGGCAGAATGCTTTGCCCGGACGCGTTGTCCTCATAATTCCCCGCCACGGATAAGCGGTCGATTGGATCTTGACCAGCATCGTGTCCGGATGACGTGGACAAAACCAATGGGCGATCATCTGACTGCCGATGCAGCAGCAACGGACGCCCAGTATTTATCGTGCAGGCGATCTGGCTGCAAAATACCTACATGACCAGCGGCCTTCGCTCTCCGAACCATGTCCGCCGTACTACGACCGCCAGTAAATGCCACCACCATATCCGGCTTGCCTTCATCTAACATGCGCTGATTCCGGATTGGACCAGCAGCGTTGCCATCCCGCTTCCATGCCGCTGGATAGGGCCACATACGTACACGGTGCTGATATGCCCATTCGTGAGCAAACGCATCAGCACCGCGCGCCGCACCGTGTATCACGTCCGTAATCGGACGATGACGATTCAGGTGGTCAAGCACAGCAAATACAAAATCCTTGTCTTTGAAGTCTCGACCGCCGCATACAAGCACGCGCATAACTCATCCCTGAACCGTGACGGCAAGCGGTTTGCCGTTCATCCTAGCCTGCATACGGACAGTCTGCGGCGGAGCCAGATCCGTCGTTACCAATAGTCGCAATGATTCTCTCAATCGCGGGTCTGACGGATAGCGGTCGCCAAGCTCGGATGCTGATATTGGCGAATTTTGATCCCACAAATACGAATCGGGCGGATTGCTTACGCACCACCTCCACCATGCGATTCCGCGCTCGCCATGAAGCGGCCGGCGCCCGCGGTGCTCATGACTGGTCTGGGCGAGAAACATTGTTCCGGCCGGGCCGTAAATCGTCCGCATAACACCGTCCGGTCCGATAATATCGTGCGGTCCCTGCTCATCATTAAGCACGTCCGTCAGATAGACGAACATGGCGAGGAAGCCTGCCGGATCGTCCGCATCGCGGTGAAATTCCTGAATGTCAGGTCGCGTCGGACCCTGCGCTGGTCGTGTGTAAAAACTGTTCGCCGAGTAAGACAGTGCCGGATCGCGGCCGAGATAGCCGCTTACAAAGTCAGTCAACGCCATTGCCTTCTCGAGAATGACCGGCGTTAGGATGGCATCACGAAGCGAAATGCAGATTGCGCTATCGTTTGGCACGGTATCTCGTGAGACTGGGTCGAGAATGCCGCTGTTCTTCTGTGCTGCTACTCGGATGTGAGAGCCGGGGAATACCGGACGGGAAAGGAGATAGCCGAGCACTTCATTGCGCTCGGCATCGGTCAGCGGCGGCAGCATTACGTATGCCGTAGCGCGGAGGCTTTGGTCGATAGCTGCGTAGTCCATTTTGATTTACCCAAGCGACCGAAAGCCAGCGGCCCGACGCAAACCGCCGACACCATCAGATTCAAGTTTTTGCTGACGCATTTGCCCGAGACGCTCAAATACCACGTCTTCGTCCTGACCAAAACATTTGATGGCAATAATCACTTCACGTAGATGAGCTACGCTGTAGTCTTCAGTAAGTCGGACCCACCGTTCAAGTGTTATTTTGTCCAACGACGGCTCTTTGGCTTGGAAGTAAACGCGACGCGCATTCGCTGAAGGCATTCCAACGTGCATAATGGTATCAAAGCGCGATGGCCGATCTACGAAACGACGATCAAGGTATTCTGGATAGTTCGTTGTAGCCAAATGAACGACATTTGAAATCTGCGTTTCACCGTCAAGTAAAGCCAAATACCCATGATCGCCGTACTGCTGCACGAGTGCATCCAAATCTTCCATGATTGTAATCATGGGACGATCTGGTTCGATTCGCCTCAGCAAACTGATGCAATCTGTCGCGAGAGTAGGCTTCTCAATGAACACCACAACACCACGATGTAACCGCACTAACTCCTGCGTCATCTGCCAAATTGCACTGGTTTTACCACTGCCGGGCGGCCCCCACATCAACAGCCCGCGCTTGAATGTAAAGCCGCGCTCAGAAAAATTATTCCGCAGCGTCCAGAATTTCTTAAATTCTGCCATTAGCTTCTCAACCGCGCCATCAGGCAATGCGAGCAAACTATCAATTTGAATTGGCATTTTTTCTAAATAAGGACCACGATTAGACAATTGCGGACGATAAGCGCCAGGCGGCAATTCATTCACAACTTCCGATACTGGGAAAAAAGCATCACCAGATTGCGCCCAACAACGAGCACTAGCTGCAATCTGCGCCCAATTGCTATCTGGTGGCCCTTGTGCTTCTACGGCAGCGGTCGGATTGCCATAAGCAGCCCGCTCGCGAAGAAGAGAGCCAACCAATTCGTTAAAGTCGTTCATTTCTGGAACCACCCAATTCCAAGCCTCTCCCCAATCACAGCCACATCTAGCCCATGCGCCCGCAGATCGGCAATGAAATGCCGGACCTCGTATTCCGGCGCGAATGCATCATGAAACGCCACAACCCCGCCGGACCGGACCAGCGGGGAATACCGCAGGTAATCGCTACACGCTTCCCGATAGCCATGATCGCCGTCGATGAACAGCATATCAAACGGCGCTTGCTGCCGCGCCTTCTCCAGCGTCTCCAGATCCCGGCTGTCCCCATGAATTATTGCGTGCGGGCCTGGTACGCTGCTTAGAAACGTCCCGATATTGTTTTCGTCCCGCTCGATCGTCCATGCCTGATCGAACATGAGCTCGAAGCAGCAATGAATGGCGCCGGCCGAGCCAAGGCCGATCTGCAAGCACTTGCCGTTGATGCCGAGCTCTTGGAGCACCTTGGCGAACGCCATGAACTCGCTGCGCTCCTGCTGAATTGCCGGGAGATAAGGCGTGTTGCTCTCGTAATCATTGTGCCATCCGGAATGTGGCGCGAATCGACCGTCGTAGGCAACGGCATCGAAGTCTTGCGGTTGGCAACTCATCGGACGAAATGCACCACGATTATCTCGACTTGCAGCACGACAATAGCAGCAATGAGGCAGAGGATGGCGAGAACTATTTTATGGTGGGCGGACATCAATCGTTCTCAAGAAACATAGGATGCGCCGCGATCGATTCAGTGTAATGACTTCCGTCAGGTCGAACGCAGTCATACCACGGCTGAGGTGCTTTGCATGTTGGCTGTATATCGCAATACTGCTTGCCGTGATCGACTTCGCAGTGTGGCGGATCGGGCGCCAGACAGCTTAGTGTCGTTGCGAGAACTAAGGTGCATACGTCCATGATTATTCCCACTCCTCGCAACCAGCACGCCACTCAGCGTCGGCCGCTAGAGCCATCCGCTGTTCAGGCGTGAATGTATGCCACATCTCACGGGCACGAGCACCAACGTGATTGCGCCAGTCGTGAACGCGCCCCGCATCGGCCCATTGCGGATCGTCCACGTCAGATTGCTTTGAAGAATTGCGATAGATGCTCACGGCCGCCCCTGAAACGATTCGATGAACCGCCGCACATGCGGATTCTTACTCTGCGCCATCTCTTCCGCCGAGTTAAAAGTCTCACCCCCGGCAGTATGGATCGGCCATACATCGCCGTGATGTGCAGTGGCTTGAGCAGCAGCGTTTACCTTGTCGGCCGCGTCCAATATCTCGCTGGCCTTGTTGGCAAAGATCGAAGAGATCGGCATGATTGTCATTCCCCCCATTGTGTAGTCGAAGCAAACCGCTTTCCGACCATCGATCGTGCAGACCGCGGCTTCTTGCCCTGGCATGCCGACGACAAAGTCGACCTCGTAGCCATTCTCTTCCATGAGCACCTTGGCGATCGCCATCCGCTTCTTGAGCACGGGATGACTCTCAACTGTTCGTTCCCATGTCTCGCGGATGTTATTGAGCCATGCGAGCCCCAGCGCAGACTGCATCGCGTGATTGCGCTCAAACCGAAAGCTAGCATCGGTATCGGCGCCGAACTCTTCCTCGACCAGCGAGGCGGCGTATTCAATGATCTTCTTGGCGACGTCGCGGTAATCAATGGCCATCGCCAATCCTCGTTCTCTGCTAGAGGGTTCTAATAGCCGAACTCAGCTATCTCGTGAACCGTAACACCTTCCGTTGCTGCGGCATGACGTTTAGCCGCCTCGCGATCGTATCTGCCAGCTTCGTCAATCAACTCGGTATAGCCGCTCCATCCTGGCCGATAAAATAGACCGCGTTTGCGAATCACAACGCCGAGAGAAGATGGGGCGATATATGGATCGTCATGTTTAATCATCGTCGTTTCTAATTTGAGTTCCACCAGCGGGCCACTCATAGTCGCTCCTTGCGGCCACCTCGATCTTGATAGCCGCGTATGCCATGTTGAGAAGGATCCAGACTTTGAGGGCTATGAACCAGTTCACGTCACCAACTCCACGCATTTCTCACAGCATAATCCCCAATAGTTATACGGCTCGGGGATAAACGCTATTCGCCAGCCATGCCGGGCAATTTCTGCGTTGGCCTCAGCATGCAATACGCTCGGCTTGAATACCAGTTCCGACTTGCATGGTACGCAGACGAAACGCATTATCGGAGGCTTTTTGGTTTCAGTCACGGCATACATCCCTTTTGTGCTGGCAATACCATTCTATTCCGACGAAGCCGCAGGAACGCATTTAGCATCGCGCTTACAGAACCCGGAACTTCTCCTGCCTTGTGCCATCGCACTAAAGTTCGCTCAACCACATTGCATCGCAGTCGCAATTCCTGACGCCATGCGAATGGACCCCAAATCTCTTGGCTGATCGAAACAGCATCGTCCCACGAATAGCGATGGCCCGCAGGCATTAGGATCGAGTTATTGCGCATAGCCTTTCTTCTCCAACTTCTCCCGCCCGCGGTCCGTCAGCTTAATCCCGAACGCCGCTTCCGATTCAAGCTCTGGACTAGCCGCGCCTGCCCAGATCACGCCATGCACCAGCACGCCCATTTGAACGCAGCCCTTGGCCGAAAGCTGGTCGTAAACCGACATTGCCTGATTATCCTCTGGCGCTTTCTTCTTGCGCGATAGCACCATGAACCGAGAGGCATATTTGCCGGTCGTAGCTTCGTGCACCTCGGTCAACGCCGCCATTTCCTCACCGGTCAACGGGTCATCGAACTTGACCAGCGTATCTTGGTTCTCCGCTCGTTTGGCATTGCGCATGGCTGTGGCAAGCCGATCATGGGCTGCGGTGTAATCCAGATGCGGCCGGACGAACGGATCGGTCTTCCTCGCCGCCAATGCGCCTTCAATCGCTTTGATTGCGGCTGTGGCGAATATGATGGTTTCGAGATCGTCGTGGTCGACGGTAACTTTGGTCATGGCTTAATCAACTCCGGCTCGGCAAAAGCAGCATGCAGCAACTGGCGATCATTAAACCAACAGACATCATAGACCACTAATTGCTGCCGATCGCTGGATATGCGGCGCACCATATCAATCACCATTGACGGGCCGCCAGACCGCAGCAGCACGATGTCGCCGACTTGGAATTTTGGTTCACTCATCGTATAATCTCCTATTTCACCGCAACAGCGTATTCCGCAGTTGGTCCTTCGAGAACCCGGGACCGTAAACCAAGTGATGCTGCACGATCGCTTGGCGCACCTCAGAGACTATGAAACCGATTATTATTCCGTAGCTGAAGAATACTACGGCAGGGGCTTTAAGGGTCGGAGCCTCGGCCATCACACTTCGACGCCGAGTTCCCGAAGCTCGCGCTTGAGGCGGATAATCTCATCCTCCATGATTCCCTTCATGACACCAACTGGATCGCGGAGAAGATGACCGAGATATTCACCTGTTCTTTCCTCGCCACGTCGCAGACACATATTTTCCCATGCCGACTTCGGCAGTGCCAAATATGTTTCCACTCGCTCAATCCGACTTCGGAGAGTCGCAGCAGTCGCAATATCTGCGTATTTCATTTGAATGTTCCTCTTGATTGTGCCGTAGCCGATTCCGCACATCACTTCGCCTCCGCTCTCATCCACCTCGCCTGCGAGGGGCAGCTTTTATCCATCGTCAACACCGCTCCAACCGGACCAGGCTTAACGCCGATGTAGCCCTCGCCTACTCTTGTCAGGAGAGCGCAGGGATTCGTTTCCGCCGGCCAGAGCCACCATCCAACCGTTGCGGCTAGAATGCTGCCGAGGATTATGGCGCGGGCGTAGTTGATGAGGGTCATTCATCGCCCCACAACTCGATCTGCTCCTTCTTCCATTCTTCAAGTGCAGCCAAGTTACTCTCGGTTCCCAAATAGATTTTGCTCCAAGGGACGATCACCTCTTGATTCATCTCAGGAGAGGAAATCGAAATACCTTCCTCACACACGCTCATATCGAGGCCGAATGGTTCCTTAAAGAACACCTCAATCACTTCTGTAGCAATCTTGCGAACGGCACGCTCGAGCACTTCCGGCTTTAGATCGATGCTAATCTCAAATGAATTACCGTCCTTTTCGATATTCACTGAGATGCCTTTTTCCAAGTCGTCCGGCCAATCTCCCCATTCCCAATTGGAAAGATTGACGCGGACCTTCTTCTTTCGCTTCGTCGCTCGTTTTGCCATCAGATTATCTCTTTCAGCCCATGCTGATTTTCGAGTATCTTGTTCTTGGCGCGTAATTGCTCGATCTCATCAGCAGCTTCCAGCATATCGCGCCGAGCGGTTTGTTCATCCATGATTGCGATTGCCGTTCCCGTCATGATCGAACCGCGCGCTATGCTGCCATCGGGCAAGATTGATCCCAATGTCATCATTGGGTGGCGAAGCCGCTCGACTAAATCGCGGTGGTCGGTCATGGCAACCAATAAACTGTTGAGGATTCACCATACGGTGCCCAATAGCTTTTGAAACGGACATGCTGCCGCCAAACCCATCGCCTTTGGCCATTGCGCTTGTTAAACTCATGGACCGAAAGATAGGCTTTAACCGGGAACCAAGCCCACCAAAGCTCTCCGTCTTTCATTTCCGCTTCTCCACCACATCATCAGCAAATCGCAGGTCGGCAATCGCTTCGGCAATGAGCGTCCCGATTTCATCCTGCGACAATGAACTAAGTTCTTTGCCTTCAGCTTGGATGCGAGCCAGAACGCAGGCCATGACCATGTTGCGGTCGATCATTTCCGCTTCTCCGCTTGCCGATTAGCTATTGGCCCAAATCTTTAATGGTATTCGGGACAATCCAAAAGCATTCTGAACCTTTTGAGCCGTTGCCATAATAAACGGCCCATCCCCAAGTAGTTCGCTTGAAGCGTATCCGCACGCATTGCATTTTCATGACTTCTTCTCCGCTTGCCGGCGATACCAAGTACGGCGCGACATCCCGAGCTTCTTCCACGGTTCCTGCGCCGCTAAGGTTTTCGACCTGTCCTCGAGGCGAGGGCGCTTAAATGGTCGTGGCTTATGATCGAGGGTTCCCGTCTTTCCGGTCACGCGCGGCCGAGGATTTTTGACCGCAACGTTGTCACCCACAACCTTGTCAGCACCGTCCGCCCGGCGCGAGCCTACTGGGACTTCGACAACCCGCGGCATCCGAGACCTCGCCGATGCCGCCAAGTCTCCATCCGTTCGCTTGGGATTGGTCCTCGTCTCAAACTTAGGGCACGGCCCTAACCGATGCCGTTCACCACAAGTCCTGCATTTCGGCAAATCCATGACACCGGATTGGCACAGAATTGGCACCGCAGTCAAGAGCCATCTTCCGGTTTCCTGTTCGCAACTCCCTGCGGCCCAGATAACTGCGCCATGTCCTCGAATAAGCCGAGTTCCCGCATTTCCTCGAGGATCTCAGCCCGCAATTGATCCCGATCCTTGCCGTTGAGCGGATTGTCTTTGTCGCCTGAGACTTTGAGCGCCGAAAGCTTCGGATAATAATAGGGCGCAACCTTATCGGCTAAGGCCGCCGCATCTTTGACATACCCGTCGACCGTTTCATCATCGATCCCATTCCGCAGGCAAATCATAGCCTTGCGCCTGAAATGCCACATCGCCTCCTTCATGATCGAGAGGCAATCGAGATTGGGCGTATCATCAGCCGCATAGGAAAGAGCGGCCATCGCGCCGCCTGGACTATCGCGCAGTCTGGCTTCGCGGGCGAGCGTCCGTTTGTTCTTTGAGCCCTTTGGACGAGCCATTTACGACCGTATTTCCAATTTTTTCCTGTTGCCGCCCAAACATTTATCGTGAACGGCTGGAATATATCCGGGAAATACGAGTATTTCAATTATAGCTTCGGAGCCTCGCTTACGGCAGGCTTTTCGACTTGGCGTTCATAGCCGGTATTCCTTATCGACAAAGCCCAATTCCGGATCGCCAACGAGCATCCACTTGATCCAGGTTTTGTGGTCCTCATAATGGCGCCAATGACCGCGGCGGAAATGCAGCCGAACGCGATAGGCCGGCTCGTGATCGTCTGCGGGAAGCGGAGCAGCGCGAGAGCGACGCGCTAGATTAACCACATGGTACGAGACCAGCGGAAGCTTGCCAGCCCGCTCGCGGGCATGATTGAGTTTATGCGGGGCTCTGACAACTTCGGTAGTGGCGATCTCAGCATCCAAGGCCACGGCTATTGCTTTAATTTGCCGGCTTACAAACTCGAATAGGCTTCCTTCATTGCCGCTAGAATCAACTGGCAGCACAAGCCATCCTTTTCGGACCTGAATAGCGTATTGCAGGTAAAAGGTGCCGTCGGCATCGGTCGCAAACACGATAACATGCCGGTCGCTGATGCGAAATTCAAATGCGCAGGCGTCGTCCGGTAACTTAATCTCGCCGCCGAGATAGTCTTTTGCATTTTGGAAAGCCGTAGCCCAATCGTGCTGAATCATGAATACCGAAGCGCTTTGGGCTATCTCCTCCCATTCCTGAATATCGCCGAGCCTCGCGTCTTTTGCTTGTAGATTGTAGATATTGCCGTCGACCAGCGCCTGTTGAAAGGCGTGCATCATTGTGCCGACCGGCTTTTGCAACTTGTAACCACGATCAAACCACTCTTCGATTTTTTCGGCCGCCTCAACTGCGGAGCTCAAAAACTGTCTTTTGTTCTCATTCGACTTGATGTCACGCTGAATGCCAGTCTCCTCTTTGTCGAGCATTCTGCGCATTTTGTGGAGCAATCGTCGACGCTCCTTGCCTTCGGGAACCTGCTCGATGATTTCTGCGACCTTGGCCGCCACATCGGTAAGATCACTGTCTTGAATGACTTTTTCAAACTGTCGCGGGAGCTCCTGCCTTAAAAAAGCGAGCGTCCGAGACTCGACCGCAGTTTGTCCCGCCTGATATGCCTGCTTAAGTGCCTCAGTGTTCATACTCGGCCCATAAATTTAACTTGTTCCCGAAAGGTCTTTGCCGTACAAGATTCGTGGCGGGTGAACCCCGTCTTCTTAAACCTCCCCAAGGCCAAACTTGGAGCGTCGGATGCGAATCGTCCGGCGCTCTTTTTCTTTACTTTCGGTTCTCCCATTCCTTGTAAGTAATATGCTTGTTTGTCTCATCTTGGCACGCCTCGCTTAAGTGGCAATCCCAATTTGAGCAAGACGCTCCGGCCTCGACCAAACCTTCCCCGACGTGGAACACACCGGGAGAACCGCAAATCGGACACGGCTTGATTTTGTCAGTTCTCACTGCGCCACGTCCTGATCGAGGATCGGGCTTAACGCCGACAGCGACGTCACCGATATCTCGTTCTTGTCGAGCTTCAACTTGCTCACCTTGATCCGCGCCAGTTGCTCGCTGATCGGGGAATCATGGTTCAGAAGCTCGGTGTATTGCTTCTGGAAATCCTCGTATTCTGGAGAACCTGGGGGAATCATGGTTGGCTTATGACCGGCCTTGTCCTCTGGCATCTTGGCGAGGATCTCGCGCACGATTGCCTGGCGGGCATCCTCGGTGCTTTTCTCGACCTGCAACAGCAAGGTGATGTCGCCTGCAATTGTGGCTCGCAGAGATCCGCTGTTAAACTCCCACGGCACGGTTACTGCGGTTTCTTGACCATTGGCGCCTTTGACGGCGACTTGATGGCCGTCGAGACTGCGTAGCCCGGCGAGCAATGTCAGGGCTTGCAGGACTGTCAGTTTGGGCTTTGCCTGAGCAAATGCCGTAGTCGACGCGAGCATGGCGGCGAGAACGATAGCAACGATCTTCATGATTTCTCCTCTGGGTTAAACATATCGATGGTCTTGTCGCATCGAACTGGTTGCTTCGGATCGGTGGTGAACGCAGTACAGCAAGGCTTGCCTTTACGGTCGTAAACCCATTCCTTCGGATAGCGCGGGTCAGCGATTTCAAAAGCGAACGTGGCCGCTATGATTTGACAAGCAATCGCTGGATCCGCATCGGGGCCGCCATCACGATACGCCTTGTCACGCTCACAATAGGCGCACCACGCATCGTCAAATGCCATTCCTTCGGTCCCGGAGCCGGGACGATATGGCTTGCCAGCCATTTCCGCCCACTCCTCGGTAGCGGCAGCGGTCTTGCCAGCGAATAGTGCCGCGATGATGTCGGTCATTGCGGCTTCGGCATAATGGTGATGCCAGTCAACTGACCGCGCTTTGGGTCTTTTTCCTTGAAGCGGTCCTCATCGCGCATAACCTTGACGATTTGCGCTCGAATGTCCCGAAGATCGCGGCCCGTTGTATCGTGATAGGCTGCCGCAAGATGATCGATCAAGTCTGACATGATGATGCCGAACTTAATAGGATCATTTGCCATCGGGTCGAGCTCGGTAATGTGCAGCCGGAAAAGCTGCTTATCATCATCGGTCCGCTCAACAATGATGATCGGATGATAGAGGATTATCCGATCAGCTTCGTCCCTCAATCGCTGTTCATCCGGCATGACGGCTCCTGAATTTCCGGCCTTTGGGGAACGGGCGCGATGCCCATTTACGCTTGATTTTCTTGCGCTTCTTAATCCGGCGGCGCTCTCGTTTAATTAGAACTCGGTCGGGATATTGTCCATGTTCCCCACGGACATTTGTCTTGATTTTGTGGGCTTCTTTTTCGCGGTAGATCAAAAATTCCGGATCGTTTGCTTCTGGAATATAGCTGATTTCTTCGGTGTAAAAATTAGTCACTTGCTGACGTGCACCAAGCGCAGGATCGTGGTCAAGGTGAAGATCGCGGGGCTTGCATTTAAGCAACTCGGCCAGTTCCTTTAGCTTGTCCTGCAATAACTCGCCGTAGTGACCCCGAGCAATCGCTATGACTTCCTCGGGCCAAATCTCGCCGAGTTGCCGTAAGACAACCCGGCAGCGAACATCGAGCGGAATATGAGGGCGGTAAAGACGTGCCATCACACCGCTCGCCAGACCTTGGCCTTTAATCCTGTATCATTCGTGCGCCGCTCGCCAGTGAGAACAATTCGCGGCGGCCTCTCTTGGCTTAGTTCGGTTATCCTTGGGCGCACAGCTAAAACCGATTCTCCGATCGCCGCCGCCGTCTGGTCGGGCGTCAGTCCTTTTGGACCAGCATTGCGGATAGCGGCATAGGCGCGCTCCCGGAGGACAGCGGCTTTGCCTTTGATGGCAATGGCGGCGTCTCGGGATGTAGTTTTTTCCTTGTATCCAGGCGATGCCGGATATGATTGATCGCCGTAGGCGTCAGCGGAAAATTTCTCTGCAATTCGGCTCATAAATCCTCCGCTGGCGCATATTCGCCTACCGCCAATTCATGCTTGCAACCTTCAGTGCACAGCACGCCACAAATAACACAGTCACCGCTCGGAAAACGTGGATGCTCGTGCACTCGACCGGCATAGCTTCGTTCGCACGGCGGCGGCTCTAGGCCGAGGAACTCATCTGCGGGATTGATGGCTTTCCAAGCGTCGTAAGTCATTTCGAGATCATCTTTTCGATTTCAGCCCGCAGTTTCGATTCGGTCATGTCCGGCAGCAAGTCTTGGCAGACGATATAAACCATGCGGTCTGCCAGTCGGCTTAGCGTTGTGCCGCTCGCCTTCGACAACGATTGCGGAACAATAACGATGCGGCCTTTATGGTCCTTACTAAACCTCGCAAATTTTGCCGCGATGCGCAGTTGATCCATCGCTACGTCTTTGTCCTCGAACAAGCCGCCCTTTGCCAATTTAGTGGCGAGCGCCCACAAAAAGCGGAGCAACTTCATATTTTTGGTCGTGCGAATCTCGGCCCAAACCTCTTGTTTCGTCGGCAGCAGTGCGAAGTCGTCCGCAAAAACCTCCTGATCGCAGAACAAACCCATTTCTCCTGCGCGCTTTGCCGGCCGCTTATGCAGGCTCAATTCTACAGCCATGGTTACGATTTTGCCATATCCATGTGGCGATCATAGATTTTTTTAATCTCTGCAACATCGGGCGGGAACAACGAAACATCGGCTAAATGCGCTTCGACATTCTCGTAGAACCAATCGCCGAGGCCGCCTGGATCATGCTGCATGGCGAACTCTCGGCATTTGGCATCAACCGCCTTGAGTAGCTTGTCGGGATTGTCGGGCCATGTCGTTGGCGCCTCAATATCGAACTCCGTGACGGATTCGCTTTCGGCCTTTGCAGGTCCGAACTTGGAGGCGATTTCCTTGTAGTGAGCGTCGATGCCCGAAAATACTTTCGGCGCATTGGCCTTAATGTCAGCAAGCGCCGCCTCGTTCAACGACCTCCATTGAGAGAGCTCTTGGATATTTTTCGCCGTTCCGATCGCGCCATCGAACGCAGCGGCCCATGTTGCGCGACTTCCCTCTGCGGGAATAGCGCAAGGTGCCCGATGTTGCGCGGGAGTTGCTGACTGCGCCGGATTTGGCGCGCGGCGAGGTGCCGGCTTTTGCGAGGCTGACCCCTCATTCTCGCCGCGGTCGGCGTCGTCGACGTCACTTGCCGGGATCTGAAACAATGACAGCAGAAAATACTTGCGGGCCGCAATCGCGCATTTATTTAGGCATGCCGGGTCAAAGCCGCCCTTTTCGCTTTTAGCCAATGACAGGCCGGTAAAGCGCGGACGATGCGGCCATACCGCGCCGCTCTCGTGCATGATTGTGAACTCGTAGACCGCTGCGACGTAATTGCTTTCGACAAAGGTGCGGCTAACTTCGTCTTGGATGACCGCGATGCCGTTCTTTCCCATCAGCGGTGTGAGTTTTGTCAGCAAATCATTCGCAGTCGTGAACTTGAAATGAAAATGCTTATGCTCGCCGGTCTTAGTGACAACGCCGATTTCCGCCATGACTTTCGCAATGGCGCCGGCAAGCTTCGCCACATCCTCGCGCTGGATAACTGGCATGGGTGTAGGAGCAACTTCGGGAACTGGCGGAGTTTCCGTTTGTTCACGCACGGCAATCTCGCCTTTGCTCGTCGGCTCATCAAAGTTAATTTTCTGCGCGGTTTGCGTTGCGGTCTTCATCGAGCCCGTTCCTCCATCTCAACTTTTGTACCTGGCACCTTGATGCCGGCGCCGGTAGCCTTTTCAGCCAATGATTGCAGCACGTTTGTAATAGCTTCGCTCTCGGCGAAGAACGCCAGAACGGCCGCGCGATCAACGATGCTCACTACTTGGACCGAATGCAGATGGACTGCCCGGCCACGCGAACCGCTGGTAGTGCGCGTTTTTGCAATGTTGTCGGCCTTGAGTTGTGCCGCCGCAGCTTCCTCGATCTTGCCGGCCTTGGCCGCCTGTTGAGCCGCCTCGCGGGCCGCCGCTTCGGCCTTCTGTTTTGCCAACTTTTGAGCGGCAAGGAACGGCGCACATACGGCGTCCTTAAGTTGCTTGTAGATATCCGCAGCGGCAATAACAGCGCGCCACCGCTCATCCACGGCGCGGCCAGCCTCTAGATGCGGTTTCTTCTCGGCTTCGCGCACCTCATCCGCTTTCTTACGGTACTTGGCAATCTCGTTGGAGAGATCGGCAGCTCTATCGGATTCTTCCTGTGTCTTTGCCGCGCCCTTCGCAATTAGCTGCTGTGCCTCGCGGGCCAGATCCTCGATGGTATCTCGAATGCTCTCAATCGAATCATCAGGCGGCGGTCGATTGTGCAGGTTGGTCACGGCCTCATGCTGATCCGGCCACGGCTCGCCGCGCTCCGCGACGGCAACGTAAGTCTCATATGAAATCGGATACTTGGCACACCACGGCCAGACGCGGTCGACCGTAACGGGATAACCGCTCAACATAACGGCCCATTCGCCATCCAGCATTTCCGTTAATTCGTCGGACTTCCAGATGCCGACCGGTTGCCATTCGCCGCCTTTACGGCGGGTGCGGTAATATCCTGCCAATGGCTCGTTGGCATCGAATTGGACGGGTTCGCCAGCAAGAAGCGACCGCCAGCCTGCAAATTGATCGGTCACGCTGCCACCTCTTCCAACACGCCGAAATACTTTTCTGGATGATACCGGCGCATCCACCGCAATGTCAGGTGCAACTCTTCCAGCACCATGACAGTCAGTCCGGGCGTCTGCCGCAGTCTCATTGCCAAGGCTTGCGTCAGGTTGGCGTCCGTGTTCCAGACCTTCACGCGACGGACGGCATTCTCGATCTGGAATACCCGGTGGTCGAGCAGATGCCGGGCCCGAGCGCCGTAGCGGGCGCGGATTACCGGATTATCCGGGCCGCGCTGAATTGCCTTGGCAACGCGGGCTTTAAGATCGTTGGGGATTGCCGGCTTGGCGAATGCCGCCTCGATCTGAGCGAGCGCAGCGTCCATCGCAGAACCGCCACGAGCAATAACAGCCATAGCAGCAGCGCGGCCACGCGCCATATCACGATCTGCATAAAGGTTCACTTCTTTCCTCCCTTTGGTAACTGATTCGTCGGCCAGCCGTTATCGCGGCATAGCTCGAAGTATCGCTTCTCGGATAATTGGCCGGTGCGGAGAAGCGTAAGCGCAACTTCGTGCGTTAGCTTAATGGTATTCATAGCGGCTTCTTTTGAAACGCCGGCATTGCCGACATTGCCGACATTGCCGACAACATTGCCGAAATCTGTTCAATCATTGGGTTTTGGGCATCATGGTAAACTTGTCGAACGAGCGATGATAATTCCGCATGGAATCTCGCTGCTTCGTATTTGTCGTCCGGAGCCCAACGTTTCCAGAATTGCTCCATTCCCAATTCAAAAATGCGAGCATCACGTTCATCAGTGGGTTGCGATAACAGGCTGTTCATGGCGCACCTCCTTCCGTAGTCTCTGAAAATGCTTGGGGTGAAGTACGTTCTGGTGCAGTACCGGATCGCCGAAGAACCACATCGTTATGGTCCGCGGAAATCTCCGCCGCTGGATAGCTTCGTCGATCAGATATTCGGGTGGCTCGACCTTGCCGACACCCAGCGATTTCATGAACTCGGTGCGCTGCTCGCGGATTTCAGCGTCCTCGATATTCCGCAGCAGGCTTGAAATCTGGTGCGCCGTGGCACCGCCTAATGTCTCTCCGATCTCCCGGAGTTTTGCTCCGCTGGCGCGCATGGTCATTGCGCGTTGTCGGTCCTCGTCGGAAAACTTCATTGGACCGCTTCTCTCGGAGTATCGAGAGCTTCACGGCAAGCGTCGATGCCTTCGCCGCGTCCTTCCTCACGAACAACCCGGAGCCGAGCGGCCCACAATTCCAGAACTTCGGCGACCGGGGAAATCCTAGCGTCTTGCGCCATCTGCTGCGCCAACTCATCGGCCCAATCAGGCATCGTCTTTACCTCCACTAACCGAACACAACAATAGGATTAAATAAAATTTTCCTTGCAGTCAAGCCCTTTCTGTCTATATTTTACAGTCTATGAGCCACTACCATCCAAATCAAGATCAAGGTTGCGTCTACATCATCCGGTGCCCGGATTTTCAGCCGGACTGGGTTCGCATCGGCTTTTCTCGCTGTCCAGAATTGAGAATTAGAAAGTTCAAGAATGCGTTTGGCAGAGTTGAAGTGATTGCTATCATCCCCGGAACTCAATTGAATGAGAGGCGCGTTCACCAACTATTGCGACAATATTCCGTTACTCCCCCAAGAAGCATTGGAGGTGCACAACGTACTTCTAGCAGTTGGTATTTAGCACATAAGAATGTTATCCTTTTTATTCTTGAAATATCTGGGGTTAACTTTAGGTGGGAAAAGTGCGAGAAAATACGGCGCGTAGAGGCAGTATCTACGCCAAGCGGACAGCTCAGAAATAACCTACGGGGGACATTCTTTGAACCAGACCAAAATCCACAGGAATTAATCGTTATGCTACAGGAAGAGCCAGGCGAAGTTTGCCGCAAGAATTTAGTCTTACTCGCCAAAACTTTTGCGCGAGCTACCAAGCGCCCGTTGGATCGAATCAGCGCCAAATTCTACGGCAATGTTAACTTTTTCAGGAACTTAGACGAAGGCGAGCAGACCGTCAGCCTCAAGCATCTCGACCGTCTAGTCCGTGAGTTTAAGAAGGAATGGCCGGACAATGTTCCATGGCCAGTCCTCTCTTCCGCTAGGTTCCGAGCGCCGGTTAAAAATACTGTTGTGCAGAAGCCCAAAAAGGGCTTCGTAAAAAAATCTCGAATCACGTAACTGCACGGGGCATGAATTTGCCCCTCGAAGAGGATGTCGAGGATGTGCTGCCGATACCTCTCGATCCAGTAACGGTAAAGCGATTGGCTCGGTTCGCCCGTCTCATCGGTCAGCACCCGCGTGATGTCGCGGGAATGCTGCTTTGCGACCTATTGGCCGATCAGGACTTTTGGGATGCCGCGGAAGATCACTCCCGGCTTAACTAGGAGGCTGAAATGGCTAAGAAACCCGAGAAGACCGACGAGCCGCAAGCTGCGGGGCACAATTTTGCCAAAGCTCACCTGAAATCATTTGTGGACCGTCTTGAGAGATTGGATGAAGAGAAGACCGCAATCACGGACGATATCAAGGACGTGTATAACGAAGCGGCCAGCCAGGGATTTGATAAAAAAGTTCTACGGGCCCTTATCCGCCGCCGCAAGCAAGACGCCAACGAACTGGCGGAGTTCGAGGCGCTGTTGGACACTTACCGCCATGCTCTCGGCGATCTGGCGACGACTCCGCTCGGCGAGGCGGCCATGAAGAAGGCCAGCAACACTGCGGCTCCCACGCCAGCATGATCGTCCTAGACCTGCCGGAACCGCTAAGCGTAAATCGAACTCGTCGGATAGACTGGCGATCACACAAGCGGATCAAGGATTGGCAGCGCGAGGCCAACGGTTACTTTCTGACACAGAAACGCAGCCTAGCACCGCCGATCGAGGGCCAATACGAACTAACGATCGTTCTCCGGGAAGGATCGCGGCTCGATTTGGATAATGGTCTGAAATTATTGATAGATTCTCTACGCCGGTTCAATCTCGTTACCGACGATTCACCGAAGTATTTTCGGAAGCTAGTCGTGGAATTTGGCGACGTCGAAGGATGCCGCGTTACGGTGCGGAGCCATGAAGCCTGAAACCTTCCTTGATGGTCGGGTATTGCTGTGGTGCGGCGATTGCCTCGAGATAATGGAGGCATTAGCGGAAAATTCTATCGACGCGGTTATCTGTGATCCACCTTACCACCTCCAATCGATCACAAAGAGATTTGCCAAGACGGGGCGTACCGACAAAACCCGAACCACGTCAGGCCCACACCAACGCACGGCCAATGGATTCATGAACCACCAATGGGACGGCGGCGATGTAGCATTTCGCGCTGAGACGTGGGCCAAAGCATATCGTATTTTGAAACCAGGTTCCTACCTCATAGCATTTTCGTCAACGCGCACCTTTGGCCGCATGCAAGTTGCCATTGAAGACGCTGGTTTTATCACACATCCATTTATCGCTTGGATCTTCTCCCAAGGTTTTCCAAAGGCACACCGCGTCACGGCGAGCGGCTTAACCGAACTTGACCGCGCTACGGATGGTTGGGAAGGATGGCGCTATGGTACGCAATCTTTGAAACCAGCAATCGAGCCTATCTATGTAGGACAAAAGCCTTTTGAGGACGACCTTACGGGAACTGAAAACATCATAAAATGGGGGGTTGGCGCCCTCAACATTGACGGTTGCCGAGTGCCTTGCGCCGAAGCCGCTATTGAGCGAGATGGCGAGCAAACTGCCGAACAGCGTTACACCGACGAAGGGGCTACCGATTTTGCCGCGAGACCGGGAAAACGTCGCGGACGCCCATTGCGGATCATAGACCCGAAGCCAGAAGCGAACGGCGTTGTATACTCCGGACGTCGTGTCGCCGGTCACGGTTTCGATGGCGGTTCAAAAGCCGTAGGCGAAACTACGCTTGGCCGCTGGCCCGCTAACATAATCTTGGACGGCAGCGAGGAAGTGATTGCCGCGTTTCCTGACGCGCCAGGGCAGCAGTTCTATGTGTGGCCAGAACACGGCGAACGGCCTTCTCGAGGCATTTATGGCGATTTTGGCGCTCGGCCCCCGAATGAACCGCGCACCGATGGCGGATCTGCCGCTCGCTTCTTTTACAGCGCAAAAGCTGATTCTGACGACCGCATCGGTTCCAAGCATCCGACCGTGAAGCCCATAAACCTCATCCGCTACCTTGTAAGGCTCGTGTGTCCGCCTAATGGAACGGTGCTTGATCAATTCGCCGGGACCGGGACAACCGCAGAGGCGGCTTTCTATGAGGGAATGCGGGCCATCCTAATCGAACGCGAGGGTGAGTACCAAGACGATATCCGCCGACGGATGAAACTCTGCCTCGGCGGACCGGATGAGCGGGCCAGAGAATCGATCAAGGCCAAAACCAAAGACAAGCCGATCGATGCAGGCCCTCTGTTCAACCGATAGGGTCCAGATAGCCGCCGCCATACTACCAGTATGGCTTGGATTTTTCTCGAATCGCCCCTAAAAAACAAATGCCCGGCTCGGGGGCTTATGCCGAGCCGGGCGGATCGCAATTGGTCTTGGCAGGCAGATTGCGACCTAGGACGGTAAATGCCTTACCGTTTCCTTCCGTTCCCGTCAAACCAAGCCTGCCACGGACCGATAATCTTTGGCGCGCGTGCCCAGAAATAAACGGCAGAACGGACGCTTTGCCTCCAAATTCAGGAGAAATGCGATCCGTTTCCTTTCGCGCAAAGGCTTGATTGCCGCCCGCGGCATCGAGGTCAGCAACAAAGACCTAGTCGAAATCCTCCTGACACTTTTCCCAACTGCTCCCAAAACGGGACGCTTCGCCCAATATCAATTTTTCATCGACGCCGTAGGACCGCAAAAGCCGCCCCAATCGGTCATAGATCGTAAGGAACGACAACGATTCTACGACTCCGACGAGTGGCGCACGCTTCGTTACAGTGCCCTCTTGCGGCGTAACGGCTGCTGCCAATGCTGCGGCAGACGACCAACGGCGCAAAACCCGCTGCACGTTGACCACATCAAGCCGCGCTCAAAATACCCAGAATTAGAACTCGAACTCTCAAACCTCCAAGTTTTGTGCCGAGATTGCAATCTCGGGAAGCGTGCTTGGGACGAAACGGACTGGCGAGACAATGTCATCGCCTTTCCCAATCCGCGTAGCTGAGGCTTATCGGCGAGCCAATCCGGTCTCAGTTTTGGATGTGGATGCTAGGAGAGGATGCGCGCAAAGCATCGTGGGGTCTGGTCGCAAGAGAGGTGCCCCTGCGCGTCACGCGAGCAGCGTGAAAAAGTCTCTCGATAGCGGGTGCTGTTCAAAAGCCCGCGTCTCCGGCATGCGGGGCCTCGTCCGAAAGGGCAATGCTCTACCCCGGAAGACCGCCAAGGTGCTCACTTGCGAGCGCCTAGGTTTGGTCTTTCCGGAACCGCAAAGCCTGAACCGAAGGGCAATGACCTTAAGGATTAACTCTTACTTTCTTCTTTCAAACCTATAGAAATTCTTTCTTGTTGGGTCTTAAAATTTTGCGCGCGATGAGCCTGTGGATAAGTGTTAATAGTGGGGATAAGTAAAGGAGCAAAAGATGAAAGTGCACGAGCTAAAATCGTGGTGCGACTTCTTTGAGCCGGTATTCAACGGCAGCAAGAAATTCGAGTTGCGGGTAAACGATCGCAAGTTTCAAGTCGGCGACTTCTTGTATTTGCGGGAATATGACGACCGGAAAGGCAAATATACTGGCCGCTCAATCCGGAAGCGGGTGACCTATCTACTCGACGGTATTGGCCAAGGTTCGATTGCTCCGCTTATGGGATTGAACCGGAACTTTTGCATCATGTCATTGGAGGACGAATGAGCGACGCTCAAACCCGCCGCGGCAACATCCGCCCACCTCGAGACGATAAAGCCGCCCTAATGGGTCTAGCCCTGCTGGCGGCAATCGAATACGAGGTAGTTGGCCTACCGCTTACCGAGGAGGAGCAGCGTCGCGCCGATCATCAGAAATGACCGGTGCAGGCCAAGCTTTTGGCGGCATACCTTCGATACCGACGAGCTCGTCCGCCCAAGTGCCGAGCAGGTAAGCCAAAGCCGCCCGGCCTTGCATGGTGATCTGGGTATGCTTGGGAGCCACGTTGTCATCGTATTTGATCCAGCCGCGGCCGACTATGGCGGTCAGATTGCGGCGCCGCTGATAATCGCCAGCAACTTCAACTACCCGGTTATCTAGGTGCTCCAGCATGATGTACCGGACACGATGTGAGGCTAGGTATGAGGTGTTGGATTCCATTGGCGGCCTCCATTGGACGGCCAAAGTTATACACCGGATTTGATCGCCAGCAACGGGAAAAAAATACCAAGCAAAATTGACAAGAATGCACGAATGAGTATGCTGCCCATCGATCAGTCAAGAGGAGATTGAAATGGGAACGCGCGCGGACTTCTATGTTGGAACTGGTAAAGACGCGGAGTGGCTCGGCTCAATTGCCTACGATGGCTACCGCGTTAACGACATGAAAGAGGCGGACGCCAAGGATAACGCCGACTTTGAAGCCTGTTGGGCGATCAAGTCCGCGACTAACGAAACTGATTATCGAGCTGCTGTAGTCACGTTGCTTTCGCTAAATGACGACGCAACACTGCCGGCGGATGGTTGGCCGTGGCCATGGGATGACAGTCACACGACCGACTACGCCTATGCTTTTGTGGATGGTAGCTGCAAAGCATTTCCGTGGGGCAAAGGCGTCGATTGGCCAAATATGAAAGACCGTCAGAACATCACGCTGGGGAAGCGAAGCGGGTTGCTGATAATCGGCAAGTTGTAATGCTCTCGATCACCGACATAGACGCTATGATCGCCCCAGGCCGCTACTCTCCGCGGTTCGGCTGGCACGATAACCACCGGGAGGCAGACGGCACCGCCGATTATCTCCCGGCTCTTATGCAGGTCCGCTCCGAGTTCGAGCGATTGCTTGAAGTCATCAACAGCACAGGCGTAAGCCGCAGCCGATGTCTGCAACTCGGCCTTGGACATTGCCGAGCCTCACATGACGTCTGGAATGCAATCTTCGACGATGGCGCGGTAACGATCGACTACGGTGCCTGTCTTATCGGCGGCGAGGGGGATCTGCCCGGCGCCGACACCGGGAGCACCCGTGCACTTGGGTTAGCTTCGCGATATGCTCGCTACGGCATGCTGATAATCGACGCCGGCCATACCTATGCCGATGTGGAGCGGGATCACAGGGACTATGCGCCGTTGGTTCATCCTGGCGGGGTGATTGCCTTTCACGATGCCACCCACCGTCCGCAATTCAAAGAATTGGACGTGTGGAAATATCTTGAGACTTTGCCGGACATTCAGATGATCGTCGGCGAGGTCGGCTGGGGTTATCTGCTGGTGTAAATCATGAACCAAGCCGAGAGAAAAACTAGCGACTATCTTGCCGGATGGCACGATGCTGTTGCAGCAACGAGACCGCCGCGCATTCTCACCGTAGGTGAAGCGGAGGAATTGCTGCAACGATGTGAGAAGCCGAGATTAGGACCAAACAACAGCACATCGGACATGATCATTCCAACTGAGATTCTTCACGAATTACTTGTTGTTTGGAAGGCCGCCCGCGGAAAGAGCTAAATGTCCATTGCCAATATTACCCCGAAAGACGATTGGCCGCTCCTCCTAAAGGACAAAGTCTCCCGGCTCGCTATCCTCGACCGCCGGTATGAGTATGAGAATAACTTTAGCTTGTTCTTGGAGCAGGCGTGGCCGTCAATGGACGGCTCGCCGTATCAAAAATCTTGGGTTCTGCCGGCACTATGCGACCACCTCGAGGCGGTCACGACTGGGCATATTAAACGCCTGCTGGTCAATCTGCCGCCAAGGTGCGGCAAGCCCGTTTGTGAGGACGAGTGGGTCGTTGAACGTGCACGCGGCCGAATTAGGCTCGCCGATATTAAGGTCGGGGACCTCATTCTCACTCATCGCGGTCGTTTCCGTCGGGTGGCTGAAGTCCACCTTCAGGGGATTCTCCCAATCACCAAGATTGAAACTTGGTCTGGCCGCGTAGTACGGGCCGCAGCAGATCATCCCTTTTTGACTACGGAAGGCTGGAAAGAAGTTCGTGAATTGTTGGTAGGAGATTCGCTGGGCTTAGTATCGCCATTGGAGAATTGCGGCAGTGAGACCTTGCGTCCAGAAGAAGCTCGTCTTTTGGGATATCTAATAGGTGATGGAAGTATCGCTCAAGGTCAGCCAGGCGTAACAACAGCATCCGTAGGTGTGAGTGATGACGTAAAGGCATGTGCGGCAGCAATGGGTTGGCACACAAGGGAGAGTTCCACCCAAAGCAACGCTTGGCTCGTCGTAATTAAACAACATGCTGGAACGACCAGAGGGCCTAACAAATCAGGGTGGAGACAATGGCTTGAATACCATCGACTATATGGAACGACGAGTTATACGAAGCGCGTGCCGCTGGCTGTAATGGGTGCCTCTAAAGAGATAATTGCGGAATTTCTAGGGGCCTATTGGTCTTGCGATGGCCATATCACCGGTCGGGGTAAGCGGGGTGATGGGCGGGAACGCGGCGACTGTGTTGTTGGCTGCGACAGTGTCAGTCGTGATTTAATGCTGGATGTCCAGCATTTACTTCTGCGACTCGGCATTTTCAGTAGAATACGCCAAAGGCGTGCCAAGATAAAAACCAAACGGCAGGGCGATGAATACATCTCTTGGTCTCTGACACTAAGCCGGACAGATGATGTTGCGAAGTTCGCAAAAAGGATAAAGCTAGCTCACGAGAAAAGGGTGCGTCTCGAAAGTCTCGTGCATAGGACCGATTTCGATCGAGCTCTTACTGCTGACCAGATTACTTATATTGAACCCTGCGGTACGGCAGTATGCCGATGCTTAACGGTGGAAGACGACGCTTCGTTCACAGCCGCTGATTTTGCAGTCCACAATTCCCTGACGACTTCAATCGCGTGGCCAGCTTGGATCTGGGCTAGAGAACAGCAGACGTTTGTAAGCGGACCTGGCGTCAAGCTATTAACGGCCAGCTACGGCGCTCATCTTTCGTTAGATCATTCAAACAAAACCAGACAATTGATACTCAGTCCTTGGTATCAGACTCATTGGGCCGACCGCTTTTCGCTGCGGCAAGATACAAATTCAAAATCGCAATTCGCAAATACGAAAGGCGGCGAACGTCAGGCAACATCGGTCGGAGGGTCATTGCTTGGCCTAGGGGGTATGATTCTTACAGTCGACGACGCCCACAATGTTGAGACAGAAAAAAAGATAGAGACCGATGCAGACCGCCGCAGGGTCGCAAGTTGGTGGAAGGAATTACATTCAACGCGCCTCAATGATCCGAAACAGGGCGCAATCGTAGTGATAATGCAAAGGCTGCATCAATGCCTTGTGAAAGGCACGCCTGTCCGAGTGCCTTCGGGTGAAGCAAAAATTGAGTCTCTCAAAGTGGGAGATCAGGTCTACGGATCGAATGGATGGCAGCAAATATCGCATGTTGGTTCTCGGCGCTATAAAGGTTTTTCGTATGGCGTCAGAGTTTGCGGTCATTACATTACCTCATGGACGACGAATAATCATTTGTATTTGACCAAACGTGGGTGGGTAAGAGCGGACGAACTTAAGAAAGCAGATTGGGTTTGTTTGCCAATACTGAAACAAAAAGAAACCTTGGATGTTCCATGGGAGCCAGTCAAATGGGCACCTCCGCCGCGAGCGCCGACTGGGAACGCAAAGGCAAATCATAAGAGGCAAACCACAATCAATGAAGCTGAACTGCGTGAGTTGATTGCTCGCGGTCTAACAAATTGTGAGATCGCGAAACTACTTGGCGTTCATCGTAACACAATCCATAACTCAATGTTTTTCTATCGAATTAATCGAATGATGGATCGCAATCCCATTTTTGGAGTGGCCCATCTAGATGATCCTGATTTCTGGCGAGTTGTTGGTTTGTGGATTGCTGAGGGCTCGTTTTGTCTTGGTAGAGGAAAGATTTGCGGAATAAGATTCACATTTGGCTCTCACGAACCTCATTTCGTCGCGTTTGTGAGAAAAATAATGGGACGATATGGCGTTTCCTCCTACGGTAAGGTTCCGCATCCAAGTTGTCTTGAGGCGAGTTTGTTTTGTTCGCAACTCGCTAGATGGCTGTGCAAGCATTTTGGGCGCGGCGCGCACAACAAACGACTTCCATCGTTCGCATTTTCATTGCCAGAGGCTTATCGTCGCCAAATTTTAGAAGGATGGTTGGATGGCGATGGATGTGTTAGACAGGACGGTGCGCGACGGGGCTCTACTGTCAGCGTCGCGTTAGTACACGATATGCAGCGTTTAGCTCTTGGTCTTGGATTGCGTTGTTTTATATATAAAAGTCGGAGTTACGAAACCATAATAAATGGTCAGAAAGTTACGCCTTGTGGCTATCAATTTGAACTTAGATTTGCTTGGCCGCGGCACAAGAATGCCGTTGCTCCCCAAAGATCAATTATTGATGGCGGGTTTCTTTGGTCAAAAGTCGCGTCGATTAAGAAAGAGCCGTATAACGGTAAAGTATATGATATAACGACACCTAGCCACGATTTTGTTGTTGGCAATAGCACCGTACACAATAGTGACCTTTCGGGCATCATTCTCGATAGCGACGAGGAATGGGTCCACATGTGTGTGCCCATGTCTTTCGATGAGCGGCGCCGCAGCGTAACAGTCGTGCTTCCTCAATACGACGATCCAGAACCTTGGCAAGATCCACGAACCTACGACGGCGAGTTAATGTGGCCAGAACGGTTCGATGAAAAAGAGGTGCGGAAACTTGAACACCAACTAGGCCCGTACCTCTCAGCCGGTAGGCTCCAACAAATGCCCGTGCCAAAGGGCGGCGGAATCATCAAACGCGACTGGTGGCAATTGTGGGACAAGGACGCAGCTGCACTTTACGGCCTTGAATGGAATCCAAACCTTAAAGAGTTTCCACACTTTGAGCTCGTATATGCCAGCATCGATACCGCATACGGCGAGAAGGACGAGAACAACTACAATGCCATGACGGTATGGGGCGTGTGGTTGGATCGAAACAAAAACCGCCGACTCATGCTCATGTTCGGATGGGTCAAGCGGCTCCCGCTTCATGGCCGCGTCATTGCGCAAAAACTCGGCGAGGCGAAAATCAACTTCAAGCAACGTCAGCAGGCCGAATGGGGATTGGTCGAGCTAATCGCCGATACCTGCAAGCGCTACAAAGTTCAGAGATTGTTAATCGAGAATAAAACCCGCGGTCACGACGTCGCCAATGAACTTGCCCGCTTGTACGCCCGTGATAATTGGGGCGTTGAAATGATTAATCCAGTGAAGGACAAGGTCTCTCGGGTGCACTCAATTGTCCCACTTTTTACCGACAATATGATTTGGGCACCAGAGACGCGCTGGTCCGACGAAATAATCTCCCAAGTTGAAGTGTTTCCCAAAGGGGAGTTCGACGATGCCGTAGATTCGTGCGTCGCTGGCGACACTGGCATTATAACCTCTAACGGAGTAATTCCGATTTCTGAAATTAAAGTTGGTGACTCAGTTTTGACGCACAAAGGCAGATTTTGCAAAGTCCTGCGAACTTCATCTAGAATCTCGGATCACTACTATAACTTGAAAGCAAGAGGATTAGAGTTAATTCAAATAACCGGAGAACATCCGGCGTATGTTATGACAGTTATTTGCCCAGCCACTTCGGAAAAGTTGTGTGGCGGATTTGGTTGGACGCCAGTTCGTGATCTAGCCCCACGATTGCGCTATACTTTCCTTCGTGAAGGAAAGACAGTAAATTCGCAAAAGCGTGGCAATCACGATGCCTTGGTTATCCCTAGGTTTAAGGCTTCGCCTCGAAATAACGCTTTTATTGATCTTGCATCATTTTGGGGTGAAGAAGTTAAGCGTGATGAAAAAAAGATATATAGAGCGTTTCGGTCAAAGGGACGGTTTACAAAAGAAAATGTATCAAAAATTAAATTGCTCTGCAAAACTATTGAACAAAAAGAAGTAGCCAAAATGTTTGGTGTTTCTACTGCTATGATAAGTTTGCTAGTTAATGACCATATTGGTCCGTCAAGAAGAGCGCCAGCTTACGCCACTGCTCCAAGATATATTGAACTTAATGCTGAAACTGGATGGGTAATGGGGTTATTCGCGGCCGAAGGATGTGTTTCAAGACACAATATCATATGGGCTTGTGATAAAAATGGGTTAGAAAAAGTGAGAAAATGGGCAAATCGTACCTTCGATAAGAATTTGTTAATTAGAAAAGGCGTTGGTTGCTATAAAACTGTTCTGAGCTCGACCTTGGCTGTTCCGCTTTTCGAAGAATTTGGATATTTAGCCGAAAATAAAATCGTTCCTCAGTGGGCAATGTGTGCTCCTCCAGACTTTATTCGAGGGTTTGTCGACGGATATGTTTACGGTGATGGCAACCATTACAAAAATCGCACCGTTATGACTTCAACATCACGATCTTTGTTATGGGGCATCAGACTAATGCTTTCCCAGCTTGGAAAACCCGCATGGCTCAACATAAGCCGGGAAGCTGGCCCTCGCAAAGTATTTGGAAAAATATCAAATTGCCTGCGGGCTTATAGCTTGGATTATCTTGAAGCACCAAGCCGACAAGCGATTGTTAGCGACGAATACATTGGCACACATATTGAGAGACTCGAAAGAGTGAATGAGCCGATCACTGTCTATAATCTTTCAGTTGATGAGGATGAAAGTTATGTCACGGTCGGCGGAACCTTTCATAATTGCTCCCAAGCGATCAACTGGGCCCGCGAGAACGGCATCGTAGAGCGCGCCGACGAGACCAGCGCGAGTCTGCGGGACGAAATGACTTACAAAGGCCATCGGGAATCAGTAGCTCAGGATTATGGAGTTGGGTGATGTTTGCGATTAAAGTGATCGGCGAGCGCGACGAATGGTGGGGCGGCTCGAACATTCATACGTGGGTCGTCGGATTCGATGAAGCTATTCGTTACGAGACTGAGGCAGAGGCCGAAACGCAGGCAGAATATTTGAACCAGTATCGCCCTTGCAAGGTGATTGATCTGCGGCACCCATTCGAGAGAGATAAGGAAAAGCTTCGCGAGGTCCGAGAGAAGATCGCCGCCGATATTCTCAACGGGGCACGAGGTAATGACGCAGTCGTAAGGCGGTGGGAAGAAGTATTTGGAAAGCCAATACCGGAAGTCCTGCTAAATCGACCAAAGATTAGCTTCGGAATTGCCATCGAGCGAATTTGGCCGAGCGATCTTGTAGCGATTGAAAATGGGCGTGTGCGCCGGCTTACTAATGACGATATACGCAAACACAAGATTGTATTTCCAGAAGGGATCAACGACATAAATTGGAAGATCCAGCAGTCCGATGAAACGCCAAAAGTCGAATAAAGTTCTCCGCGCCAAACTGCGCACAGCATCCGGTCGAGCATCCAGGCTAAACCAGCTTGGCGAGATAAAAACCCGATATAAGCCCAAGCCAATTACGTTACCGGAAGTGAAGTTTCTAAAGCCGTTGGGAGAAGATAGATGACCGATGCTCAGTGTATTGCCACACGCGCGGAATTGCTTTCCAGAGCTCGCCTTCTGCCAACCGACAATCCGGTACGGCTACGGTGCGAACGGATGGCACGGTATCTGCTGGGCATGGCTGGCAGCGATGCAATCCTGCGCGATGATGCCTGGATCCGCTATGAGGCCGAGAAACGCGACCTCGTAAGCTATATCGACGCGCGTTAGTGCGGATCGACTACCGTCAGTCCAGCAATCGAAACCCGGTGAACGCGAGTCAGGCCCCCACCACTGTTGGGATCATAAACCTCGGCGGTGCCGTCCCCATAAGCCGTCATGATGTAGGCCACATGCCGCTTGCCCCATAGCACTACCCGTCCAGCCGCAGGAGCTGCCCTCGGGAACCTGTACCAGTTAGCCACAAGCCATAAATCCCTGATCGGACGCCCAAACACCTTCAAAGCCGTCCCGCAGCCGCAAAACAGGTAATGGGGACACCCTGCCGGGTGGGCGACTATCTGGCCTCGGTCGTAAATGGCCTCATGGCGGCCCATAGATGCGCGCTGGTAAGCCCGGCTGGAATGAGGGGTATCCGTACCCCCCAATCCAAAGAGCCAGCCAGCATTAGCCGTATTGGCTCCAAACAGGCAGGCAAGCAGGATGGCAGCATAACCGTACCGCATCGGGTCAACCTCGTAGCTGTTTCGGGGAAGACTGGAACTTAGCCGGTTTGGGAGACTGAGGGAAGTCTCCTATTTCTTCACCCAAATTAAGTACGAAATCCAAAAACGCAGCCACCGCACTCGATAGCGCCATGTCTTTGAGTGCGCCACGCAATCCTGATAGGCATATGCTTCGGCGCACGGAATCGGTGGGTTGTCCAGAGGATGACAAGTACAATTCATAAGTCGCTCCTATTGTGACTTTGGGAATTGTAGGCTGAACCGCGTCCAGAGCGGACAGCCATCATGCACCTTCATTTCGACCTTGATCTCGTAATGTTGGTAACCCGCATTCGCGAGAAGCACGTGCAGCCGGTTCAATTCCCCGTCATTGTTTAGATCGCCCTCAATGTCCATTTCGTGATGGCACGAGCAGGTCGTGTTGAACCCGTTATCGCGAAGCAACCGCACGGCATCACGAATACCAACTTCGATTGCGTCCTCGTACCAACCCACGGCCGATCCTATTCTGCTATTTTGACAGCATAGCATATAGACCAGCACTGATTATCATTAGCGCGCCACAGCCAATTGCGACGCCGAGATAAATCAAAAGTCGCGAGATAAACCATTCGATTATCTGGCTCTTGCCAATCATGATGCCGCGTCGCTCCTTCAAAACCATTGCTCTGGCGGATCAATTTTTAACCGCCTGCGGATGCGCCACAGCGAAAGGCAGATGTAAACTTGAGCGCCAAAGATCGCACCGAGTTCAAAATGTTCCAGAGCCAACATTGCGACCGCTCCTCTAGCTCGTCGGGTTATTAGCCGATTTTCCAGTGGCTCGTCCTTGCGTTCCTTGAATTGTATAAGGACCGAGCGCATCGCATGATGGCGAGTTCGGCCGATGGTGTGCAAGATGCCCCGCCATGTGCGCAATCCATTCTTCCTGGCGGTTCATCCGGCTATAGCCACAGATCAAACAAAACGGTTCCCACATTTGATCGCTCCTTTACTGGTTCGGCTTTATCGGCCGACGACGTTTTAACTTCAAGGTCCATCTGGTCGCCTGCTCGGGGTACGCAAATCTGAAATCCTTTCGCGGCAACCACTTGCGGCACCATCTGCAAGATTCAAATTTCAGCACGTTCGCTCCTTTACTGCTTCGGCTTTAATCGTTCTGCGCCCCTCGCGTTTTAAGTTTCTTTTTCTTCCTACGCTTCACTGTGGCGCGCGCCTCGGCCAGAACGCGCTGCGTCGGCGTTTCTTCCCGCCATAGACCGAGACGGCACGTGCAGGCTTCGTGCGGTTCTTTGTCGGGATTGCCGTCAGTCGATATTCTATATCGACAGGTTTTCTCATGCTGGCTTGGCACAGCAAGATAGCCGATCAACTGGCCGCGTCCTTCATTGTTGAAGCCCTGTTCGGCGTTATCCGGCGAAATATGCCTAGGCGTGAATTTTTCCATAACCGTTCCTCGCGTTTTTAAGTCCTTAGAGCGTGTTTCAAATTGTTTGCTTGCGGATCGCGCGAGCGATTTCCTTTTCGTTCCCGCGGCTACTGTCGATCGCCAGAGCAATCGCAGCGCAACGCTCTCGCTCCGCATTCTTTGCGGCAGTCATAGCGTCGTTAACGACACGGCGGGCATCCGCTTCGCGGACGTATAACTCGCCGTCAAGCAAAATACCGTCCATCTCGAACGCTGCCGCCATCTGGGATTTAGTGACTCTCGTCACCCTCCTGTTGCTGCCGGAAACACCCGCACGGACAATCCAGCACGACGCATTCGGTGCCAGGCGCGCTAGCATGCAAGCCGTAGTCGTGGCCGCACTGGCACATCTGGTCGAAGCCGAGTAGCTTTGCCGCTCTTTGAGTTAAACCGCCTTCAGCTTCTCGCTCCATGCGCTCGAGATCGCCCGGAAGTTCTTTCATACCGTTCCACGGATCGACGTAATCGAATCTGCTCATGGCCTCGCCGCTGTTCTGCTGTTCCCCGCCGACGCGATGACTGACGGGCGCTTTGATTTCATTGATCTGCGCACACACACTGCCACAACGCGCGCTCCTTAGCCTTGTTCCGGTTGCTTGCGTATCCACTTGTAATCGCCGCTCGCCAGCCGCGTTCGCTTCCAATAAGCATATACGGCCGCTGTGGACAATTTGAAGTGAGCCGCTACTTCCGGACCGGTCATCCCCCGGCTTAGCATCCGGCCGGCCTGCTCGACTTTGGCATCGGTCATGATCCGCTTCGGCCCCCACTTCCAACCGTTCGCCCGCTTAGCCTTGATCGCGGCAATGCCGGCAGTCGTGCGCTGGATAGTGCTCTCGCGCTCGAACTGAGCGAATGACATCATCGTGTTCATGGCGAGACGACCGGCAGGCGTCGATGTATCAATGTGTTCCGTCAGGCTGCGCAGCTCGACACCCTTTTCTTTGAGAGTCCTGAGCAGTTCATAGAGATCGGGTATCGAGCGCGTGAGACGGTCCAGACGCCAGACAACCAGCGTGTCACCATCCCGACAGTCCATGATTGCGAACTGCAATGCCTCGCGGCGCTTCATGCTCGCGCCAGATCGTTTCTCGGTGTGCAGATTGTCCTCAAGCACGCCGGCTTCGCGAAGCGCTTCCTGCTGCATTTCGAGTGATTGATCCTCGGTCGAAACGCGGGCATAACCGATCAGCCGACCGCCACTTCCGTTTTTGTCAGACTTTCGGGGCATGATGTTGTGATTGCGGCCTTCAGCTAGCAACGCCAAAAATGTAAGCATATCGTACAGTATGGCTTGACAGCGTGTCAAGCGCAGATTATTTTGCAGCATGGCAACGAAAACAGCCCTGTTAGGAAAGAGCCGCGAGGAAGCCCGCCGGCTGGCGCTTTTCGATGCGACCTTTGCCGTCGCAGAGTGCGAAGCCAAGCGCCCGGAACGCAGTCATCGAAATGGCGTTCACTGGAACAAGGGCTATTCGGCGGGCATACGCCAGGCGCTCGCTGCGCTGAAGAAGCTGAGAGAGGACTAGGCCCGTGGATAATTTAACGATCTCCGCTTTTAGCGCTCTTATCATGCACATGTGTCCGATGCACCACGATGGCAAATCTTACGTCGCCATCCCGGTCAAAGAACTTTCGGCAGTTATTGTCGAGCTAGGCAAAGAACACGCGCTTGGGCAAGACAACGCATTGATCGTCCAGCCAACGACGGAAGGATGCTCGCCAGACGACGGCGTGAACGTCCCTGGCGTTAGTTCTGACGATCCAACTTTGGATTTGCCAAGCGGGCCGCCGAGCAACATTGAAATCCCCCGATAGCAGAAGCGAGGTAAAGGCCCCAAATGAAAGAAGCTGAAGCATTGCGCGATCTCGCGGCTAAGATACGCCGCTTAGCGGAGGCGCATGAATCATTTTCGATGATCTGCGGGCGTGTAGAAAACTTCTGTGACGACCTTTGCTGTCGCGCTAGAATTATCGAATTAACGGCGCAGCTCCCACGAAAAGATGATCGTTGAAGGAGGACGCCGCCAATAATTCAGCGGCGCTTAATCTGAACATCAGTAGGCAATACCGGCCTATGCCATGTCGCATCTTCCGGGATGTTCGGAGCCCACAGATGGCGGATCAGGGAACTCAAGGCCGTCAGCGCGAAGCTGGCGTGCAGGAACAGCCAAACCGGGGGCGGATTGTGCCGCGTCTGCACGATGTGCAGCGCCGCTAATGCGCAAGCCGCCGCCAAAGAGCACATGCAAAGCCTTTGTATCAATCGGATGACCGCCAAGAGGCACTGAAATCCGGCACCGTGCGTCACCAATGGGATAAACCAGATGATGACTAGCGACGTGACACCGAGCATCAAAGCCGAATAGGCCCAGAGCGGACCGACAAACTCTTCGATGACAACCATCATTTGTTGATTTTCCATTTCGTCACCAAAGTAATAAGCCGCTGACAGACTTCCATTGCTGCTAATCCGATGATGAACGTCAGGCCGCCGTTCGGCTTCAATCCAATGTACACCGGCAGTATCGGCCCGAGATACATCCCAGCGAAGGTTCCAGCAATCACACCGCCGACGCCTCCCCACGGATCAGAACGCCAAGTCCCCAACAGCGCAACACGGACGATGCCTCCGGCGAAGCCCGCGAATATGTCGGCGGCCTTGACGCCTATCAAATCCAAGAACTGGTTGAGCATGCCGCAAGTTCCCCCCTCAATCCAGTTTTCGGATCAAAACTGCGTACAGGTTCCGGGAACGAATCTCGGTTCCAACGTACTCGATCGAGCATTGGCATTGAAGGATGGGTTTGCGGGAGCCTGGAACTACACCAAGGATGCTTTCCATAGTGTGGACGAATGAATCTTTTTGCGGCCGCGCATCACACATCAAGGTTCCGGCGGCGAGGCCGATGCAAACCCAGATGATGGCGCGGATGACTTTCATCTTCCAATCTCGGCTTCCGCCTGATGAACTGCTCCAATCAAACGAAGCATGAACTCGTCGGCGTGCCGGCCGCTGCGATCAGTGCCGGGGCCGAACGGCCAGCCAGGGCCACAGTGACGATCCCACCAGCTTTCCCTATTGGCTTCATACCAAGCGCGAACTTTGTCGGCTACAGCATCGCCTCGTGCGGTCGGGTCCATCATGACGAGAACTGCTGCACGTCGTCTAAAAGGTCTTGGAGCAAGAAGCCTTCGACCGTCTTGCCTGATCGAAGCGCCTCCTCGGAGACGTATCCCATAGCCTCCCGGCAGTTGTCTTGGATGAACTCGCGCGTGACCGGGAAGTCGGCTCCCCAAGTGTAGACGTGCGGCATGTTGTCGTTGCCGACGTAGGCGAGCGGCACGTAGTGGAAGTCGTCATCGTTCACCGCCTTGCCGCTCCACGGCTCGCCGGCGTCGAACTGGCGCTCCGAATCCTCGGTCAGCGCGACGCCGAGTCCGCAGCCGCCGTCGCAGATGTACGAGGCCGCGATCAAATGCGCGATGTTCGTTGGATCAATTGAGACGTAAGCGGCGATCCGGTGCCGTCGCGGCGTGCCGTCCGGCATGACAGTCGCGTCGCGGAAGCCAGTGCGCTGCCAGTATGCGGCAACGGAGAGCATATCACCGCCGTTGTCGGTTGCTTCTGTGCCCTGCCAGCCACAGCAATCGCGATAGTCGTCCAAGGCATCGGCGGTCGTGATCTGGACCGGCCTGCCGGAAAGCTTATTCCAGAGCATAACCACATGATCGGCTCCCGCAATCGTACAATCGCCCCAAGAATTATTCCCCAACATTCCTAGGGGATATGGATCGTTCGCTGTTCTTGGCGGGAATAGTCCGCCTCGATCAAATGTCGGCGGGATGGGCGGCAAGACGCCGCCAGCGAAGTATGATCTGAACGTCAAGATCGGCGGGCGCGGAGAAGACCGCAAGCCTGCCTTATATTTGAGAAGCGCCATTATCGCCGATGATGGTGGGCAGCGGCGCGATGGATCAGCAAATTCAGATACGCGGCTGAATTGCTTCCGAAGACTGCCCGGTACTTGCCGGACGAAATTGGCGGAGCCGCACTCGCAAGCGTCTGGGCTTGCGGGATCAAAGCCGTCACCATGCCGACGATGGCCTCAATCTCTGGAAGTGCCGCGACGATAATGCCGATGATGGATGCCGCCGCACCGATGCCGGGGATGGCACTAATCAGCGGCAGAAGGATTGGCGCAAGCTGATTGAGATATCCTTCAATTGTCGTCAACAAGCTTTGACCAGCCGCAGGCGTGGTGACACCTGCAACTCCAGCAGCGACGGTTTGAATGTCGCCCACGATTGTTTGGATGACCTTCAGCGTACTTGCGGCAATTGTTCCGGCAGGAAGCTCGGCAACAAATTGCCCGACTTGATCGGAGATGGCTTGGATGGCTTGAGCAAATGCCGCGACGTTGAATGTGGTTACGCCGTTGGTAGTGGCACAGCCAGCAAGAGCAAGTGCGGCAGGGGCAGTCGTGAAGAGAAGAGTTCGGCGGGAAAGCATGATAGCTCCTATTTGGTTGGAACAACTTTGTCGTGATCGAGCGCGGCGGCAGCAGCCGGCGTGACTTCGATCTTTTTCACGCTCGGATCATTCGCGGCACTGGAAACACGGCTTGCTGTGGTCATTGCCGAACCGTTCAGCGCGGTAAGAAATGCCGAGCCAAGGGTGGCAAAAATTCCGCACCACGCAGTGACAATTGGAATCCAGCCAGCCGGTACAGCACCTGTAAGTACGAGTGTACCTTGCGAAACGGCGATAGCTACTGTAACAACAAAGGAAATCCAGAAGCGGATTGTCGGATCAATGACGGGCATCAGCTTTGCTCCGATGGTTGAGGAACGGCAGCGGCGGCATCAAGCGCATTTGCCGCCCATTGCGGGACAAGGTTTCTGATTTCAGCCTCAACCTCGGCGACCAAGAAGCCGGGAGCCTTTTGCTCTACCATCGCATCAAGGTCTTTGTTCAGCGAAGCGGCGGCGGCATCGATCTGTGCTTGAGTGGCGGCCATTATAGCGTATCCTTTGCTCCAACTGCGATCCATATTCCCACGGCCAATGGCCACAAGAACGCGAGCCAAACTAACAGAAGTGCCGTCCGAATACCATAGGTTGCCGGGCGTGCTATCAAAAAGCTGCCAATCCAGCCAGAAATCCAAAAGATAATCGCACACCACCAAAGATGGGTCATGCCGCCACCTGAAATGGCCGGAAGCTACCAAATGGCCCTAAAGCTATATCCGTGTCGGCATCAAGATTGGCGATTTTCGTATCCATGCGCTGCTGCACAAGCCGCAGCTCCGATGGCTTGGCCGCGAGATATTCACGCGAATCCGTCCATCCCACCGAACCCGAGAGCCAAGCGTATTGTGCCGTACCATCGGCACATACAGCCCTGCACACCGCCCCCGATCCATAGACTCCTACAAGATAGCCCGAACCCTGCATTTCCTTTGCAATGGCCGCAAAGTAGGGACGGACCTTGTTCTGAATTGCGGCCGCGCTGAAATCCGTATCGCAGGCAAAATAGACGCAAGCCGTCCCGTCTGCCGGCGCTCCAATCTTCGGCATGTAGTTCTTGGCGAAATAACCGTCGATGGCACCATAACCGCCGTTGATGTCGTCAACCCCATCGGCCCCGCCATAAACCTCGAATACGGTAAAGACTTTGATGCCAGAGGCACCAAGCGCGCGAGCCTCTTGCGGCTGGAGTAGTTTTGATGCGCCGGTTGAAGTTGTGAGGTAGCGGCCAATGTCCGTGACGTTATCGGCCAGAAGGTGGGCGATCTGGTCTGCCGCTGGATCTGGCGTGTCGATTATCACCCCAAGGCTCCGGCCAAAAAGCAACGGACGTGGAAAATCTTAGCTCCGTTCTCGGAAGTCTCAGTCCAATACCAAACCACGGCGCGGTGATATTTATTTGGTATGTCGAGAAGCGCATTTGCTGGAACATCTACCCATTGGCCCTCGATTTGGACCTTGTAACCGTCCTCAGTTTTCCACACCGCTTCTGGCGGATGGCCGTCGAAATCGGCACAGCAGCTAACACCGTCTTTGCTTTTCAGAGAATCAAACCAGCCCTTCAAAGCTGAGTTTGCGTAGCGACCGTCCGGATCCCGTGCCAGCGCCATAATGACCGAGACGAAGATCAGGCTGACAATGAGAAATACCGAGATGATGTAGCGGATGTAATGATCGCAGCGTGGCAGCGGAAGAACGTCCTGTGGTCGCTTGTCGCGCATCGCCACCTCAGCTTGCGGGATATTCCATCGAGAAGCATATCGCCAACCCGCTCAGATTTGCATTCGTCACGGCGGTATTTACCGCGCCAGTCGTATAAAATCCGGCAGTGGATGTGTTTGGAATAGTGCGAGCCGAAACGCTGTTCGGGCCGGTCGACGCCGAGCATTTGATCTGAGTAACAGAGTTTGCATAGCTTTGGTTCGGGACCGCGACCGGAAGTGAAATCACGGCCACAGAGCCATTACCCGTCGCTGGATAGGTCAGCGCCACATTGACAAAGACGATGTTGCCATACTGACAGTATCTAGCGGAAACAGCCGAAAACGTCAGACTCGCTCCGCTCTGGTCAGTCGGCGTCCATGATGTACATTGCGTCGGTCCGAGTTCGACGGTAGCCCCACTGAGTTGCAGTCCGGTTCCAACGCTGACGTTCGCCCATGATGGGGTAGCGCCGCCGCCATTGGTTTGCAAAAATTGTCCGCTCGAGCCGGGCCCGAGGACCGACCATGTCGATGCACCGCGGTAGAGAATGTCGCCTTCCGTCGCGCCGATGACGTCGAGAACAACGGACGGCGTGGTCGCTACCGGCGTCCCTGAGCCAGCACCCGTGTAGCCAAGCACATGACCCGTGGAAATCGAGGCCAACGAGACGGTGCCGCTGGCCGTGATCGGACCGCCAGTAATGCCGCCGCTGGTATCGACCTCGGTAACAGTGCCAGTGCCGGTGACGGTCGTCCAAGATGGATTGGCGGCCGCACCTCCAGTCGTGAGCACTTGGCCCATCGTGCCTGGAGTAAGCACCATCCACGCCCCGGAATCTCGATAAAGAACGTCGCCTTGGGCTGAACCCAATGTCGCATCGAATATCGCCGATATCTGATTGGCCTGCGCCGGTATTGTCGACCCGCTGATATTCGAGAGGATCGTATTGTTGCCGATCGTCGGAAGCTGACTTGCGGAAACCGTTCCCGCAATATCCGAGAATGAGGGTTGCGATGCTACCGGCTGTCCGGCCGTAGTAATCGAATTGATCCAGAGCGACGTAGTCGGAGCCAAGGAGAAGACGCCGCCGAGCGTGATTGCCGTTGGTGTGGGGAGTTGTGCAGGTCCAACCGAACCGGAAATATCCGTAAATGCCGGCTGCGAGAGTTGCGGAACCCCGCTTGTGTTAATAGACCGTATCCAATTGCTCGCAACGGCATTGATGGCCTCGACACCGCCTAGCGTTGACAATGTCGGATTAGGCAGATCAGCCCCGACCAAGGACCGGAATACCGGAACGCCAGTCGAGCCGTTGGGCGAGGCATAGACGAGGTTTTGAAGCTGGGTGTTCTTGCTGAATGTCAGTGTGCCGGAGAGCGTAACCGGCGAGCCGGTAACGGTAAATTCGGCCGGAGCCGCAAGCCCAACGCTAGTCACCGTACCGCCGGCCGCAGGATTGGCCCATGACGTGTTCCCGCTACCGTCCGTGGTCAGTACATAGCTATTGGTCCCGGCATTAGCCGGTAGCGTCAGCGTCCACGTAGAGCCATTTGCAGCACTCTGGATGGTCGCTACGCCTGCCGTGGCCCCTGCTAATCCAATGCTGCCCTGAAGCGATCCAGCGACGCCTAGGACCGGCGTGGCGGTCTCGCTCCACACGGAGGCTCCGCGGTTGAGAACCGTCCCCTGCTGAGTGCCGAAGGTATCCAATATGGCCGTGACCGGCTGGGCATTCGGCGGAGCCGTAGATACCCCTACATTGCCGCACACATAACTTGGAGGAAATTGGCCATTGCATGTCTGTGCCGACGCGGCCATGGGCCACGCCAGCAAACCCAATGCGAAGAGCCAAACACCTAGCCGCATAAGTACCAAGCTCCGCCAATCGGTCCCGGGTTTATGACCACCCAGCCATAAGCATTCTCGATAATCAGTTCCGATAACCCATCGCACAATTCCCCATTGCTGAAGGAAATCGTGATATTGTTCGTCGCTGCATCTCCGATGAAATCCTTGACCAGCACCGGTCCCGGCGCCGCCATCGAAGCCGCAGTTGGAAACTGAATATAGCTCGGCGAGCCTATGGTCTTATCGAGAAGGATCCGCGTATTGTTCGGCTGTACCTGATATGGATTAGCCAGTGTAGCCCCGGATTGAATCAGCGTCGTATTGAACGACGGATACGACGAGAAGAAAACTGCAAGTGCGGCCGTCGTAACCTGGTAATTATTCCCGTTCTGAGCATTCCCCGGAGACACAATCTCCATGACCTCGCCACCAGTCAACGAGCCGGTAAGCCCGGGAAGGCTTGTTATCCGGCCGTCGAGAGGAACGAAGAGTGGAGTAGTCGGCATCAGCCCCTATCCCGGAAACAGGATCAACCCGCCCTCGCTTATCAGAATTTGACCGGATTCGGAAATCAGATACGGATGCGGCGGCCACGGTAAAACAGGAATCGCCGGATTAACCGGTGCCGGCAATGCCGCTCCCGCTGGATACGGAAGGTACTGAATTATCCGCTCCGTCTCTCCATTCTGGTTCGCCCGTAATATCGCAGGCCCCGCTCCCCACGGCGGATTGTCCGGCGAGTTGTACTCGATGATCCGGACGGTCTGCTCTTCGTAGGAGAAGAAGGGCACGCGAGAATTAAATATGGGCGGCGGATCTGGCTCGAGCACAATTGTCCGGAGCTGCTCATTGGGCACATCAAGGCATTCCCAGCAGCGCAGAGAACCAAACTGAAAAATCCGGTTTCCAGCCCACTCAGATTGAAAATTCATTTCGCGCAGCGGCCACCAACGGCCGCAAAGATCGCATTGGCCGGCTGACTGAGGATTAAGAGCATCGACCTTAGTATGTTTGCTCATAGGCCGACTCATGCGGCATTCTCCAAATAAGAGAAGGACAAGCCAGACGTCGTCGGCTTACCACTGCGACATGCTTCGTAAATCATCCAAGATGAAAGTCCCGTAGCATGCACGGCCGCACTATTGTTTGCGAAGACCTCTCCTGTATCGAGGCGGATAACTGGATAGCTGCGTTTCTTGGAAAGCTTATCTTTCCACCCAGTTTTTATTTTCTGACTTTTTTCAATCGCAGCCGCGAGAGCGATTTGTCTTTCTGGCTCTGACAGCGCGCCAAACATAAAAAACAGGCCGCTATGATGTGTTCGTCCATGGATGCAGATATACGAGACTGTATTGCGCAACAGTCCTAGAGCCTTATCGGCAGCCATTGCACTTGGGTAAACTATCCCTGTATTCAGACACGTAACCTGCCGTCCGTTTTTCTTGGCTACCTTTTCAACTCGCGCTCGCTCGGCAGTGAACTTGTGCTGTTTGAAATCAGCGAGAAGAGCGAATCTCTGGTCTTCGGTCAGATGCTCGCTAGCATACCTAAAGCCTAGACCTGTTCTAGTTAAACCGATGTGTTCACATAGGTAAGAAACTTGTGGCTTGCTCAAACCATAAGCCCGAGCGGTTGCTCTAATGCTTGGATAGATCTTGCCGTCGTTTAGACACAAGACTGGCTTGCCTGTTTCCTTCGCTCTCGCCTGAGAAAATTCCCTCTGTTTGATTTTTGAGGTGAATACCAGCCCACCAGATGCGATGTTGTATTCTGGATCGAGCAGGGCAATGAGCCGCTCTTCTTCTTTGTACATCTCCTCGGACGTCAGCAGTGTAGCTAACGTCGTCCACTCAAAAGCTTCTCGACCATACTTGCGGATTGCATCGTAAAAACGTGGGCAATCACGAGCTTTACGTCTGGCGTCCTTGAAATGCTGTTCGGCTCGCGCCTCTCTGCCAAGTCGCGTTGCGCCGATATAGCGCTTGCCGTTTATTTTGTTGGTTGCCATATAGACAGTGAAAGTGTGTTCTGTCACAATACAACCTATGCGCGAAAATAGTTCTGCAACCCAGGAGTGATATACATGGGCGATGGCTCCGTCTGCT